>Ga0208624_1000912_pt1 | contig 14553 bp, 11 predicted proteins | sample Knorr_S23_td_DCM_FD_185607 | JGI IMG/M metagenome (GOLD analysis project Ga0208624, IMG submission 185607) | Marine microbial communities from Southern Atlantic Ocean transect - Knorr_S23_td_DCM_ad_71m_LV_A (SPAdes) (version 2) | ecosystem: Environmental > Aquatic > Marine > Oceanic | place...
GGAGACATCGTAATTTGCTAATACTCCGGGCGTAGTTTCTGTTGGAACCAACGAAACATCATAAGTGCCTGCCCCTGTATTTTCGTCGACGTTATGGACCTGGTTGACCTGAATTGAAGCAAGATCACCTGCCTCAAAAGCAGCACCTGCAATATTGAAAACGCTGGACTTTCCAATCGTTTTTCCATCGAAATCAAAACCGTAAGTGGTCGTGTAGTCAGGAGCTTCGAGAACTACTGCTTTTTTGTTGATTGTAAGAGTACCGTTGACGTAAGTAACGCTGTAGTTGCTACTTGAGGGCTTGTTCGCAAAGGTTATCGCGTGAGATGTGCTTGCGCTTGTTGTTCCATTGACCCCGGCCACAGTAAGGTCGGCCCTACCACCAATGTTTAGTGCATCCACCAGAGTGTCTCCATCGACAAGACCCGACACAGAAACTGCTTCATAGTTTGCGTCCAGAAGAGCCTCAATTGCGGCTGTCTCAGCTCCAGCACCCGCTGCACCGTAAATGGTAGACCGGTTTGGAGCAGTTACAGTCAGAGGAGCCTTTGCAACATTGATTTGAACCGTCTTGGAAACGACTTTGTTCTCAACGTCTTCATCCGCCACCTTGGTTGGTGTGAATGTCACCGTCAAAACTTGGGTCGTACCAGCGGGAAGCACAGTCCCCAAAACAGGGTTGTAGCTAAAGTTACCCGTGACCGATGCACCTGTGTCCGATTTCGCGGCAGTTGCATCCAATTCGCTGGCACTGAGGGCAGTGCCATAAACAATATCAGCCGGGGTATCCCAACTGATCGTTACAGCCGAGGCAGCAAATGCTTGCGACACGCTCAGCAATGTGATCGTTAAGGCTGCCACAAGCAAATGACAAGCCCCAGATGATTTTAGTTTCATAACTCTATTCATGTTAGTACGTGCGTTTCCCAATAAAATTGGAAGTCAATCTGCATCAGATCAGGGCTCTCGTCAAACGAAAACTAAATCTGAAGCGTCATTGTTTTTTTCAATACCCATTCTGGCTATCAACTTTTGAAAACCATAATTTCCTAATATACTTCTAAATCGTAAAACTGCCAAATTTCATGATGCTTCCGCACCATAGAACCTTTTAAGGGCCAATCGAGCAGTAGGATTGTCCGAAAATGAAAGCATATCGCATACCAGACTGCCCTTATTTGTTGTTTTTAACAGTAAATCACGCATACATCCAGTTCTGATTGCCAAATTTGGCGTTCAAAATGATTCTAAGCTGCTAAAAGTAGAACACCATTTCCGTGTAATGATCAGAATTTCTGACTCACATCTCCTAAATTTGACCGCCACTGCCTCAGGTGGTGCTTCATTTGCCTCATTAATCGTGCATTATGGGTTCTGTCGTAGACATTGCGAGTCTCCTGCGGATCCTCCTGCAAATCGTAAAATTCCCACTTGTGAGCTTCGCTCTCCGTCACTAACCCATCATAGTAAATGAGTTTGGCCGTTTGGGTCCGGACCCCGTAATGGGCGGGCCTGCGAGGGCTGTTTTCCCAATAGCGGTAATAAATAGAGGTTCTTCCCGCTTCTTGACCAGGCCGCTCTAAGTAAGAGCGAAAAGATTCTCCCTGCATACTGGCCGGTGTCGCCTGCCCCGCATAATCGAGCAACATTGGAGCAAAATCGACGTTCAGGATCATGGGGTCGACCTTGACTCCGGCCGGAATGCGATGAGGCAGACGAGCCACAAACGGCATCCTCATACTTTCTTCCAACATGAATCGCTTGTCGAAATAGTTGTGCTCTCCCAGAAAATACCCCTGATCACTGGTGTAAACCACCATCGTGTTATCCGATAAATTATTTGTGTCCAGGTATTTAAGAATTATTCCAATATTTTCGTCGATCGTTGTTGCACATCTCAGGTAGTCGCGGATCAGCTTTTGATAGGTTTCCCTGCGCTTGGTCTGAGGATCCTCCTGACTTGGAACCAGTGCTTCCCCTCCGTGATCGGAGCTACGAACCATGCGCTCGGTCAATATTTCGAGAGGCCAGCCGGGAATTCTCGAGTTTTTGGGTCCTGTCTGGCCCATCAGGGTCTCAGGCTCATCAAATATGACTCCATCAAAGAGATCCTTGTGCCTGGGAGGATATTGCCAGGGCTCGTGGGTCGACTTGTAATGCAGAAACATGGCAAATGGCTGATCATCCGTTCGCGTGCTCAACCAAGCCAAAGCCTTTTCAGTAAATAGATCTGTCGAATAAGAACCTTCCACAATCTGCGGTTGAGCAAGATCCCCTTCAAACATGCGCGGCTCGTGATACCGTCCCTGCCCCTTGATGATATTCCAGTAGTCGAACCCGGTAGGCTGCGATTTGAGATGCCATTTACCAACCAGTGCCGTCTGGTAACCTGCCTCCTGCAAGTAATGCGCCAGGTGCTTTTTTTGTGGATCCAGGGCGTCTGCGAGTGTTTTGACTCCGTTGATGTGGCTGTATTGACCTGTCAGGATGGAAGCCCGGCTTGGCACACAAATAGAGTTGGTGACAAAGCAATTGCGCAACAGAGCCCCTTCCTTCGCCAATCGATCAATGTGTGGCGTCTGAAAAGCGGGCGCAAATCGGGAACCATAACATCCCCAAGCTTGAGAAGTATGGTCGTCGGACATGATGAAAAGGATGTTGGGTCGCTCACTGGCTGACCACAGGTTCATGGATTGAAGAAGACCCAGACAAAGACCGACGAGGTTCTTTTTCAGGCACTGGAGGGAAGGCATGAGCTCATCCTAGGGTGGCAGGATCAAACCACCAGCAAGAAAAAAGCTGAGATATAAGAGGAGGCGACATCGCTGCCCGCATCTCATACCAACCTCGCCGACCTGTTTACAATTCCAGGACACCCTGATTCCTGAGTCGCAAACCACGAGGTAATTCGACCAAAAGGATTTCCCCAGCACGATTGATCGTGACCTTGAATGGAAGATCTTCTCCATAGGGCCCATCCATCCGATAGACTCGCATTCTGGAGTGAGCCACATTCAACCAATCCGAAGCAGCCTTCCATGCGGCAAATCCCGCTTCGGGGGATGGATCCGAGGGCCTATCCACTACCTTCATGTTTGGAAGACTTTTCACCGAGCCCAGAATCATCGAGACCGCTAATGGCGGCAAGCCACTCAGGGAGGTCAACTTGGCAAGCGCCGTCTCAGGATCCCTCAGCTCATCAAAAGACCATTCGATGCGAGCTGTTTGCGCATCCTCTTCATCCAATTCGATGGCAAAGGTTTCCTCGCCGCGCCGGGCGTGAATGTGAACCCAAGTCCCTGCCATTCCAACTTTTCCGTCCAGCGAAACCCATTGGCGATCGGAGGAAAGGTCCAGTTGAATCATGAAACGAATGCGCCGCGGTTGATCTTCCCACTGCAGCTGACCATCCAAACTAATGGCATAGGCATGAATGTCCTGGATCAGCCCTGCCATTTCAGCTGCCTCGAGGTCGACATCCCCCTCCCGGTCCTTTTCAGCAGCCACCATGCCTTCCTCTCCCACCTGAACCACCATCCATCGGCAGCTACCCTTTTTCTCGTTCCCAAGATAAATGTCCAACTCAGAAGGGTCCGGGGTCTCCAGAATCCTGGAAAGCACCTTTTCTACAGGGAGGGGATTTCCGCTGACACCGGCCCCATATTCAGAGCGCCAAAGCAAGAGGTTCATGACCAACCAGAAGCCTCCAGCCAGCAGAAGCCAGCCATGTTTCATCGAGAGGCGGTGGTGGTTGGAAAGGGTATGTTGATCACCTGTCCGATCTGCAAACGGGTCGAATCAATGCCGGGGTTAGCTTGCTCAATCGCCTTGAGCCCCAATCCGTAATACTGAGCCAATTTGTAGAAGTTGTCATTGGACCGTATCACATGCTTCCGGTACTTTTCCTCTGCAAGCGAACGCCCCGGGGTGGAGGGTTCGGAAGCGACACCAGCATCGGACTCCTTGGCCACAGGGCCAGAAGGTGCCTTTTGCCCCGCAAGCGCCGGACTGGCAGCAGCAGGCACTTGCTGGCGAGCTGACTTGAGAGCCTGACTCTGAACCGCCAGCACTTCCCTCATCTGAGCCAGCTGACCTTCCATTTGGCCCACTTTTTCCAGAAGACCGTCTTTCTCTTCAACCAGGCGTTTCATGCGCGCCTCGGTATGCTGATTGAGAGGACCTAGGTTCACCGATGAAGCAAAATCCATCTTGCACCGCTCAAGATGATCCCGGATCTGGCCGGCCATCATGTGATCAGGCCGAAGGTCGAGCATTTTGCGAAAGTGGTAGATCGCGGCCGCGTAATCATGGATGTGCTGATAGTGAATCAGACCCAGCTCAAGATGAGCCGCCGCGTTTCGGGGGTTGACTTCGAGAGCTTTTTCGAAACCGATCACAGCCTCGCTGAAGTCTTCGGCAAAGAGCTTTTCTTTGGCATCCAGGAAATAGGCCTCACGCTCCTCATCCATGCGGGCAGTCGCCATGGGCTTGCAGCCGACAAAAAGCCCGACACAACAGAGTGCGGCGACCATTGAAAGGAACAAGCGAAGGCTCATGGAAACAATTTACTCAGATTCCCTCGGGAACGCAAACCTGTGATCCAAAAAACCGAGTTCACCGTTTTTTGGATGAGTGAGTCACCTCCTCTGAGGGTTTCCATGCTCCAGAAAAAAGCGAACCACACGATCCGGTCGCGGGTGGGTAAAGTGATGCCCCCCAGAAGCAGAGGTGCCCTCCTTGACCCGAATGAGCTCTATATCATGCCCAAAGCTTTGCACCTTTTTTCGTAACAAAAGAGTGTTCTCTGAAGGTGGCACGATCACGTCGTTTTCGGAAATGACACTCAACATGGGAATCCGCTCGCTGGCCAGGGAAGGAGCATGGCGAAAAACGGGAAATGCGGAATCCCAAGTGTGAGCATCAGCCACACCATAGGCACCCAGCAATCGCTGCCAGTCGCCCTTGGAACCACGGCCGGAACCCAGGCCTCCAGGCCAGCTGCGAGGATCACAAACCGGGGTATCGGCATAAATCGCCGCCACTTTCTGAGGATGCAGACCTGCCCACTGATACACAAAGAGCCCTCCACGCGAGACTCCCTCCATCACGGGTCTGGGATTTAACTTGTGACGTCGGGTCAACCACTCATACAACTCATCCCCCGAGGCCATGGCCTGCTCATTGCCATAGAGATTGGCAACATCCACATAGGCAATGTGAAACCCATGTCCAAGGATCTCATGATCCATTTCTGCATGAAAAAAAGGGAACCGCGCTCGCCAGATCCAAGGACGACCCGGGGCCGGCACCAAAGGCCTGACGACCCAAGCTTTCTGAGTCCCCAGCGCTACATGAACACGCTCATAGCCATGCCACTGATCCGACCGGATCGGACGCCACTGATCGGCGCTGAGATCGCGCACCCAGAACGCCACTTGTGCGGCCATCGCGCGATAGCCTTCGGCATTGGGATGGACGCCATCTCCGCTTGTAAGAAGATGCGGCTTTCGCCTCAGAACGGGGCCCAGATCCTCAAAGTGCAATCTCGGATCGTCCATTTGATCGCAAACCCTGCGTAGGACACCTCGAAGTTGCTCCAACCTCGGCAGCCGTTCCCTGAGGTTGGCAAGGCGTTCAGCGCTCAACTCGGGAGTTTCCAGCACCATGGCCGTTGGGCCAACCATCAAAACCCATGGAGAAGAAGGTAAGTCAAGCAGGTGACGGATTAGCGCACGCGCATCAGCCTCGAAGCTCCCGATACGCGACCAGTTGCCTCGACCTCCGTCCACGGTATCATTGGTACCCAACGCCACGATCACCCCGTCGGGCAGAAAAGCATCGACCTTGGAAAGCTCAGACCAGACGTGAGGTGTCCCGCTTCGAAGAAGGGTGGCTCCTCCCAGACCAAAATTCCGCACCTCATAGCCTTCCCCAAGCTGTTGGCTCAACTGAGCAGGGTAGGATTCAAGCTCAGCCTCCACCCTCGCACCGGCAGTAATACTGTCCCCGACACAGGCAATGCGCAAAGCGGGTTCGATGGCTGCAGCCGCGCCAGACACATGGGACAAGATCAGAAAGATCCAAGCCCCGAAACAGGCCCTGACTTGGGTTGAGGTTAACAAAAGGACATTCATCGGTAGATCCTCGTGAGAGGAGTATTCAACCGTTTTACCAATGTCATTGTCGAGTTTCCATCCGAGGAACCCTTCCGGGATTTCTGGTTGTCACATAAAGTCGACACACTCTAACGTAGCGCGTGACATCCAAGGTAAGCGCCCATTACTCCATCTTCATGGGGCTGCTGATGGCCTCGTTGCTTTGGGGAGGGAACAACGTTGCCACCAAGCACCTGGTCGATCACTGGCCTCCCATCTGGACGACCTGCACTCGGTTCTTCATGGCGGGTTGCCTGCTGCTTGTGCTGGCGCGTTTCACGTCGTGGTTTGGTGCCTACCGGCCTGTCACACCACAGCTCAACCGTATGCTTTGGTTTCGCGGGAGTCTGAGTTTTACCGCTTATATCCTCGCTTTTATCTGGGCACTGAAATGGAGTTCGGCAGCCCACATGGGCCTCCTTTTTGCCACCTCTCCTCTTTGGGCTCTGCTATGGGAAATCCGGGAAGTCCAGCGCTACGAATGGTTTAAACGCTTGGTGGCGGCCCTGCTGGCACTGGCAGGTGTTGCCATTCTCTTCCAACAATCCCTTCATCATCAGCCCTCTCACCTGTGGGGTAACATTCTGGGGCTTGCGGCTTCCGTTTTGTGGACTCATTACAGCCGTGTCTGCCGGGATCTCGGGCAACACCTTTCCAGTGCTCAGCTCAATGGACATCACTTCCTAAGGACATGCTGTTGGTTGCTGCCGTGGGCAGTGGCCGATCAGCTTTCTGCAGACATCCCCATGCTTGGATCTCTCTGGGCTTCGCAAATGTATTCGGTCGTAGGTGCCGGAATCGCAGCCTTTGCCCTATGGACCCATGCCCTGACCCATTGGCCTACCAGCCGAGTCATGCTATTTGTGAACCTGATCCCGCTGACCACAGTCCTATGGGGATGGCTGATCTTTGAACACAAGGTAGAGGCGTCCTTCTGGTGGGCCATGATTCTGGTGATGATGGGGGTCCTGATTGGGTGGGTGGATTTCCGACCAAGACGATCTGGCCGGCTTTCCCCTTGAGGCCATGGCCAGGCTATCGCAGACTCACCAAAGCTTGTTCATTACGAAATGACCGACGAAGCCCCATGAATGATTCCCTTCCTTCCATCATCCATGCCATCGAGAAAATCATGCGCCACGAAGGGCTTCATGAGGAGCGCATCCGCAGCTTCTTGAGAGATGTCGGCCGCATAGCTGAGGGAGAACTGAGCCTGATCCGAGAAGCCTCCATTGCCCCCATCCATGACCTTCCAGAGATAAACGCAGGAGAAGAAAGCAACGATGAATGCTCTGAGCGACTCAAGCAGCTGGCCGTCATCAAACTCAATGGTGGCCTTGGCACTGGCATGGGGTTGAACAAGGCCAAGAGTCTAGTCCCTGTCAAAAACGGGCTCACCTTTCTCGATCTCATCGCAAGACAAATGGGGCATCTCCAAAAAGGGCAGGGGACTGGACCGGGCTTTTGCCTGATGAACAGTTTCAGCACTCAGAAGGACACCGTCGACTGGTTGAATCGTCATGTACCCAGTATGGCGGGGGGAACAGTCCTGAGCTTTTTGCAAGGACAAGTCCCCAAACTAGATGCCAAGACCTTGATGCCGGCACAATACGAACCCAATCCAGCTCTGGAGTGGTGCCCGCCGGGGCATGGAGATCTTTATCTCTCACTCCTTTGTTCAGGCATGCTGGATACCCTACTGGATCAAGGCATGAAGGTGGCCTTCATCTCCAATTCAGACAATCTCGGGGCATCTGTCTCGCCCACTATTCTGAAAAGCTTCCTGGAGAGCGGGAGCACATTGATGATGGAGGTTGCAAGACGCACATCATCCGATCGCAAAGGAGGTCATCTGGCTAGGCGCCTCACCGATGACCAATACATTCTGAGGGAATCTGCCCAATGCCCGCCCGAAGACATCGCCCACTTTCAGGATATTTCCAGGCATCGGTATTTCAATACCAACAACCTGTGGTTGAGACTCGACCACCTGAAGGAAGTCTTTTCCTCTCCCGAGGATGCCCTCAAACTACCTCTGATTCGCAACCTCAAGCGCTTGGATCCTGCCAACCCTCATTCTCCGGAAGTGATTCAACTGGAAACCGCCATGGGAGCTGCCATCGAATGCTTCAAACGCACCTCCGCCATCGAAGTGCCGCGCAAGCGGTTCTCCCCGGTCAAAAGCACCGCGGATCTGTTAGCCCTTCGCTCCGATGCGTATCTCATGACACCGGGACATCAGCTTGAATTGCATCCGGACAGGCAAGGAGCCCCACCCAGAATAGAACTCGACCTGGGCATCTATACCCAGCTGGACCACTTTGAAACCCACTTTGGACAGGTGGTGCCCTCCATGCTAGATTGTGATTATTTGAAGATTACGGGGCCGGTTCTTTTTGAATCAGGAGTGACGCTCCGCGGAAAAATCATCATCGATAACCCCACTCGGGAGGTTAAAACCATTCAAAAAGGAAGTTATGAGAACACCACCTTTCAGTGGGACTGAAGGACTTGAGTTGAAACTGGACTGGGCTGCCGGGCTATGTTGGCTGGCTGCTTTTCTCATGCCATGGGGCAACCTCATGGCAAGCGATGGTTCCATGATGGAGAGCGGAAGTTTCTTCCATCATCCCGGCATCCGTATTGAGATGATCGCTTCCGAACCAGATGTCGTTGACCCCGTCGCCCTGACCTTCGATGCCGAGGGGATGATGTATGTGGTAGAAATGCGTGACTATCCTTACGGAAAAGGGCCTACAGGCTCGCCAGGAGGCACGATTCGAAGTCTGCGCTTTGACGCTGCAGGGGATTTGCGGGAAAGTCATTTGTTTGCTGAGCAATTGAGCTACCCAACCTCCATCACAGCCTACCAGAAGGGCGTTTTGGTGGCTGCCAAGGACCTCATTTACCTAGCCGATACCGACGGCGACCACCGGGCAGATATACGCCAGACCATCGTCACGGGCTTTCACCAAAGCGTTACAGACAGCAATTTCAGCGGCTTGCGATGGGGACTGGACAATCGACTCCATGGTGTCAATGGAGGCAATGATGGGAAACTGCGCATTCCATGGACGAACACAGCTTCTCTCTCGCTGGAGGATGCCGATTTTGCCTGGGACCCTAAGGGAGAGACCCTGAAACGCACCTTCCATACGGGGGGGGGATTTGGGCTGATTTTTGACCGATGGGGCCGTAGTTTTACCCCCCACAACATCAACCACATGCTTCAGCGCATCCTGCCGGTATCAGCCATGGAACGCTTCATGGGATACCCCATGGGAGATGGAACCATCTCCATTTCAGACCACGGAGAAATGGCCCGTATTTTTCCGGTTTCGGAAGCCATGACCCGAGTCAACCATCCGGAACAAGCGGGACATTTCAGTTCTTCTGGGGGCATGGGGCTGATCCCGAAGGCTTTTGAAACGGACGTTATCGGGGGTGGGGTTCTCGTTTGTGACGTGGTCGGCAACCTGGTCCATCGCGATGTCATGTCGGGCCAGGGACCCGGCTTGGTGGCAAGCCGAGCAACCGAGGAGCAGCATGCAGAATTCATTGCCAGTCGTGACACCCATTTCAGGCCTGTAGGACTGGAGCAAGGCCCGGATGGAGCCTTGTATCTGATCGACATGCAGCGCGAGGTCATTGAGCACCCGGATTACATCCCAGATCAAATCATGGATCGCTACCAGATCCGGGGAGGAGAAGACCGCGGCCGCATTTATCGCATCCATCCCACCTCGAGACCCCACCTTGAAAACATCCACCCCGGCTCCTCTGATCTGGCCGGGCAAGTGGCACTCCTGGGTCATGAGCATGGCTGGGTTCGCGCCACCGCTCAGCGCTTGATCGTGGAAAAGGCCGCACCCGAGGCACCCGAACTCCTGACTCAAGCCCTCCACGCGGAGACCGCCTTGCATCGCCTCCACGCAATGTGGTCGATGGAAGGGCTAGGTCGACTGGAACGCAGCCAGTTAAAATCCATGATGCAGGATCCACACCCTGAGCTCAGGGCTCAGGCTCTGAGAGTCATGGCCCATCACCCGGAATGGTGGAATGCCTCCTGGCAGCAGATTTTACGCAGCGGGCAGGATGATCATCCCTCGGTACGATTCCAAAGCGCCCTTTTGATTGGGGCGCACCCTCATCCGGACAACATTCAGATCCTCACAGACCTCTGGATGAAGGACTGGCAGAACCCATGGATAAGGAAAGCCGTTCTCACAGCTCTTCGAGAATATCCTGCCAGCCTCCTAAGTGAGGTGCTCCGAGAAGGCCCTCCCTCAGGCGACCTACTCGAGCCATGGAATGAAGCCCTGCAGGAGCTTGCCTACATGATCGGAGCCAGGCTGGGGTCGACCACATTGAATGATTTTCAAACTCTGTAGAATCACCTTGGTCAAGAAGCGTTGAATCTTTCCCCGTCCACCTTCATAGCCGTCATCGATTGGACAGGAAAAGGGGCTGCGCAGGCCTCCATAAGAGAAGAGCATCGGGAAGCCTTGCGCCCAGGATTCCTAGCGCTGCTGACCCAAAAGCACCTGGGGGTGCGAAGAAGCATCTGGCAAACCTGCCGCGTTCTGGGCTACAACTCGCTTCCCGGCTTCGAAGAAGTGTTTCAGTCTTCATTGAAGATAGCGGGTGACATCGACGCACCTACAGAAACGCGTTTAAGCGCCTTGGACATGCTCTCTCTCGGTAGCTTTGAGCAGGCAGGCAAGGCCTTGATCGACCGACTCAACGGTCTGGAGGCTTCCCCCATTCAAGCTCGGGCACTGGAAGCCTTGAGAGGCTACAAAGAACCTTCGGTCGCTCGGGAGGTCATCCAACGCTGGAGAGAAATTGGTCCCGGTCTTCGCCCAAATGCCATTGGATTGCTCCTTGGAAGAAGGGCTTTCCATCTGCCGCTCATCGAGGCCATTGAAACCGATCAACTCAGTCTCGGTGAACTGAATCTCGATCTGGAACAACGTCGACTGCTGATGCGCTACAGTTCTAAGGAGGTCAAAGCGCGCGCAAGTCGACTTCTGGGAGATGAGGAATACAGCAACCGCAAAACCCACCTGGACCAAAGAGTTGCTTCCATGCCTTCTCACGGACGGGCGCAGGCAGGGCTTGAGGTTTTCAAACAGCATTGCGCCTCATGTCATCGCTCCGGAGCCATGGGGTATGAGGTCGGGCCTGATCTGAGCGACATGTCGCATCGCAGCGTGGAGGATCTGGCATACAACATCCTGGATCCCAACATGGCCATCAATCCATCTTACATTGCCTACGAAGCTGAAACCCTGGACGGAGAACTCATCACAGGCATTCCATCGGCTCAATCCTCGAGCAGTGTGACCCTGCTCATGGCCCAAGGCGTCCAGCGGGAGTTACCGCGCAAGCAACTCGCAGAGTTCCGATCGGGCGGCCTTTCTCTCATGCCGGAGGGGTTCGAAGAGCAGCTCAGTGCAGCGGAGCTCAGAAATCTCATTGCCTTCCTTCAAACACCACGCTGATCCGGAGCCCGTCACTCTTGTCTCGCTAGACGGGGGCAGCCCATCGCAAGGCAAGTGCAGCAAAGTAGAGGAAAAAAAAGAAGCCAGCGACATCGGTCACGGTGGTCAAAAAGATGCTCGAAGCAAGAGCAGGATCCACACGTAGTCGCTTCAAGGTAAATGGAATCAGGACTCCTGCCAGGCCTGCGGCGACCTGGTTGAACAACATGGCGGCAAAGATCACCCATCCAAGGGTCATGCTACCCTTCCACAAGTAGCTAACCACCCCAACGACCACTCCAATGGCCATGCCGTTGGCAATTCCCAATATCAGCTCCTTACCAATAGCTCGACGCCCGTCTCCGGGACTGATTTCTCCAAGTGCCATATCGCGGATAATCACCGTCAATGTTTGCATGCCAGCGTTACCTCCCTGTCCCGCAACAATGGGCAGGAAAACTGCCAAGGCAGTCCACTGGGCGATGACACCTTCATACATACCCACGACGGCAGCTGCCACAAAAGCTGTCAGCAAATTCACTAACAGCCAAGGAAGGCGACGAGGCAGGGATCTCTTCCATGGAGTCAGCGCCCGCTCCTCACCGGAAAGACCCACCATGAGCTGCATGTCTTCGGTGGCTTCTTCTCTGGCGATTTCCAGAATATCACTCGAGCGGACCACACCCACAACTCGGTCCTGATCATCAAGCACAGGTAGCCCAAGGTAATGGTAATGGGCAAATTGTCGCGAGATCTCCTCTTGATCATCATGCACCCGCAACGCAGCCACTTGCTTACGCATGATTTCGGAAACCTGCCGACCGGGAGGCGCAAAGACCAGATCCCTGAAGCTCACAATCCCTTTGAGAATCTGCCCCTCATCCACCACATAAAGGTAAGAGATATCTTCGGAAAGGAACTGTTGGTTGTGTCGCAATCGTTGTTGGCATGCCTCGACTGAATCCATCATGGAGAGGGTCACAAAACGGTCGCTCATGATCCCACCAGCAGAATCTTCCGCGTAATGCAGAAGCCTGCGTACCGGACGGGCATCTCTCTCCGGAAGACGCTGCATGAGCTGCTGCTGGGCATCCGGCCCCAGTTCGGCAATGAGATCGGCTGTCTCATGATGCTCTAGAGGCCTGACCAGACGCACGAGTTCCTCGAGCTTGAGCTCAGAGATCACTTCCTCACGAAAGTCATCCTCCATTTCCACGAGGGCTCGTCCGGCACGATCCGCTGGCAGGGCATTAAGCCACTCCAACCCCTCCTGCAGAGGCAGGCGCTGAAGCGCGTCGGCAATGTCGGCAGGGTGGTGCTGCGAGAGCTCTTCGGGTGTAGTGGGTGGAATCGGATTCATGCATTCAAGGAAGTCACGGGCCATGGGTGCCAGCCATACGAGCTTCATGATGCCGTATGCTTGCCACATCGACAAACGCGTTTTCACTCGACTTGAGGGCAAGGAATGATCCCGTGGGAGCTCTGAAAGCCCGATCCACCTTAATCCATCCGAGAAGGCACAAAAAAAACGGCTGAGCTTCCGTAAAGCTCAGCCGCGTGAGAAAGGAAAAGATATGTCGTATTAACCCTTGGCAGCCAAATAGTTGGCATTGGCTGCATTCCAGTCGACCACATTCCACCAAGCCTTGAGGTAGTCGGGACGCCTGTTCTGGTAATTCAAGTAATAGGCATGCTCCCAGACGTCACACCCAATCACGGGCTTGCCGCTACCATCCATGACCGGGTTGTCCTGGTTGGGGGTCGAGACAACTTCGAGTGCGCCCTGGGCGTTGACAACGAGCCAGGCCCAGCCACTGCCGAATCGAGTGGCCCCAGCAGCTTCGAACTGGGTTTTCAGGGCATCGAAGCTGCCAAAAGCAGCCAAAATGGCTTCGCCCAGCTCACCGGTTGGCTCACCACCCCCATTGGGCCCCATGATGGACCAGAAGAGGGTATGGTTGGCATGCCCACCGCCATTGTTTCTCACCGCACCACGAATGTTTTCAGGAACACTGTCCAGATGGGCGATGAGGTCCCAGATATCCTTTTCAGCCAAAGCGTCCTGGCCTGCAAGTGCATCATTGAGTTTGGTAATGTAGGTATTGTGATGCTTACCATGATGAATTTCCATGGTCTGAGCATCGATGTGGGGTTCCAACGCATCGGTTGCGTATCCAAGAGCGGGTAATTCGTGAGCCATAGTGTGGGTCTAATCAATTGTTCTTCAACGCGGCGGTAAATAGTCATGGCCGCCAACGAATGTGATCAATGATATCACGGCGTGGGCAGATGACAAGATGGATCCTTTGCCAGGTCGCTTAGCAGGAGTCGCCCAGCTGCGATGCCAAGTCAAATTCCACAAGCGCTCGAGCCGGACCAACTCGACGTGATTGTCGGCAAAGGCAATGTTGATCCCCCCCTGGAAGGTCGTTCTTGGGATCAAACTGGGTGGAAGCAGCTTCTCGACCTGCAGCATGTCTTGGAATCGTAAAGCAGACAGGCGGAAAGCAGGAGAAGTTTTCACCGTTGGGAAACCCTGTTTTAAAAAGTTCCGATCCAAAAACACCCAAAAAAACTTTCCAGCCCATTCACCTGCCGTAAAACCAGCACCTCGATAGGCAATCTCACATGAGGGCTACTGTGATTCCCCGTGCCCCAAATAAAAACTGGGATGCGGCGGCTTATTGTAGACGACATTTTGCCAGGCAATGGCCAGTCGATACTGACGATCTTCCAGCAGACACGCCATGCGATGACGCGTAGGAATCGTGCTGGTGTAGAGCCTGAGATGCGATTGATCCGGCGCGGGAAGCAGGATTTCCTCGCGCCAGTCACCCAAAATGTCTCCAGACAGACAAGGTCTTTCGAGCGAACCACCCGAGCGCAGGGGCTGAAGCAGCACTTCCTGGCCTTCG
>Ga0208624_1000915_pt1 | contig 14547 bp, 17 predicted proteins | sample Knorr_S23_td_DCM_FD_185607 | JGI IMG/M metagenome (GOLD analysis project Ga0208624, IMG submission 185607) | Marine microbial communities from Southern Atlantic Ocean transect - Knorr_S23_td_DCM_ad_71m_LV_A (SPAdes) (version 2) | ecosystem: Environmental > Aquatic > Marine > Oceanic | place...
AATGGGATTTGCAAAAAATGTTGCGGATAGATTTTTATTTTTTGATGAAGGCTTAATTGTTGAAGAAGGAACACCAAAACATTTTTTTGAAAATCCTAAGGAAGACAGAACAAAGTTATTCTTAAGTCAAATATTGTAGGTTAGTCTATAAATTTTTTATTATAAAACCGATAAAAATTACAGATATGAATGATAATTTAGATGTTTTAATTTATACAACCAAAGATTGTTCATATTGTAAAAAAGCAAAATTAATTTTTAAGAAATTTAAAATTAAATATAACGAAGTAATTATAGAGGATGAATTAGACAGAATTGAAATGAGTAAATTATCTAATGGAAAAAAAACTGTCCCTCAAATCTTTATAAAAAATAAGCATATTGGTGGATATGATGATCTTAATTATTTAAAAAAAAGTGGCAAGCTTGATAATTTTTTAAATTAGCTTTTTTATGTTTGCAACAATAATAAGTTTAATTCTTTTTGCAATATTTATGACAGGTAGCCCTGGACCAGGAAATTTATTGATGATGGCAGGTGGTGCTTCATTAAATTTTAAAAAGTGTACCTACTTTTTAATTGGATTAGTTACCGGTAAAACTTTAGTAAATTTATTAATATTTTATGGGCTTGGATCTATTGTTATTAACAACAATATAATTTTTGAAGTTTTAAAATATTTATCTTCAATGTTTATTTTATTTTTTGCTCTTTCTTCTCTTAAATTAATTGAAATAAAAAGTTCTGATTCTAAATTTAATTTTAAAAATGGATTTATAATTCATCCATTGAGTCCAAAAACTTGGAGCATGTTAATTCTTGCTCAAACTCAACTTGTAAATTTAAATTTAAGTCAATTCCAAAGATCTTTAATAATTTGGATAATCTTTACTTGTGGCCAAATTTTATTTCATTCCATTTGGTGTATTGCTGGTGCAATTTTAGGTAAATCAATTTCAAATAATTTATTTATCTCTAGATTGATTCTATTTATAACAATTTTATTTGTTCTATGGTTTTTGATATTTGGGTAAAATAAAATAATGAAAAGAAAGTTTTTTTTAGTGACAATATTTTTATTATTAAATGTTTCCCTTTTTTCTTTACTAGGGCTTATTTCTTTATATGCCCTTCCAATTCAAATTTTCATAATTCTATTATTTTCATTTAAAAAACAATTTGAAAAAGATCTTTCTGGTAAAAATAAACATAAATAAGGCTATTAATTTATGATTTAAACATTTTTAAAAAATTTTAATTATGAAAAAATTAATTAATGGTGGAGCTGAGGAGGCTCGAACTCCTGACCCCCTGCTTGCAAATTAGATATCAAGTGTTTTTTAATGTTTAATAGTGTTGCTATTTTCTTATTTTTTGTGAAATTACCTTTAAATTAGAGAAAAAGTGTTGCTTAGTGTTTATTAGTGTTTGGTAATTATTACTACCAAAATTACTACCAAATTAAAAAATACTTTAAAATAATTTTATGAAAATAATTTTATTAATACTTATATTGCTTGTATTTGGTTGTACAAATGAACCAAGTGGTGATAACGAAATTGATATAGAATCTACAGTTCAGGCTAGGATTTTAGAAGAAAAAAATATAGAAGCTACTGTAGAAAGCAAGGAAACTCAAAATCAAATTATTGAAGAGAAGGAAAATATTGTCCAAAAAAATATAATTATAGAGAGAGAAATTATTGTTACGGCTACTCCTAATAATCCTGAATCATTTTTTTCTGAAGAAGACATGTCTATGAATCAATTAGAAATTGAAAAGCTTTACGATAATGTTAAAAATTATATTATTCAATTAGAGTTAAACAATATTTCTCCTGATGATGGGATAATTTGGAATGGTTGGAAGCCTACTGATAGCTATGAAAAAACATTAGAGTTGGCGTTCTCTAACTTGAATTCAATTAAAGGAGAAAGAAATAAAAGTGAATCATTAGAAAAAATAGTTGAACCAACTTTCACCCCAATCCCAAACTTGACTCCTACACCAACCTCAACTCCTACACCAACCCCTACACCAACACCTACTCCTACACCAACCCCTACCCCAACTCCTACACCAACCCCAACTCCTACACCAACCCCTACACCAACTCCTACACCAACCCCTACTCCTACACCAACCCCTACTCCTATACCTTCTCCCTATAGTTTTGATGAACAATTTATTTCGCAGGGTGGAACAATAAAATTAACTAAGGGGCAATATTATTCTACAATTGTGCCTGATAGGGATATTACTATAAATATGAGAATAAGATTACAGGGCTCATTTGAAAGTGCTTGGGCAGGTTGGGGAAATATTGGATTATCATTTTCTAGTCAGGAATCCAAGATAACAAATTTAACTATTGGGGAGCAAAATTATTCTTTACCTCAAAATGTTCAGCCCGGTGATTTGCATGAATATAGGTTAATAAAAAGTGGTAATCAAGTTACTTTATATATTAATGGTGATTACAATAGGACTGCTTCTGGACCTAATTTGATATCAGGAAATTTATCAATTGGCGGGATTTGCCCTAAAACAAGTTGCAGTAACTCTGTATTTATGGAAATTGATTCTATAAGGATTTATGAGTGATTAATGATTAATGTAAGAAAAAGTTTTTTAAATTAATGGTGGAGCTGAGGAGGCTCGAACTCCTGACCCCCTGCTTGCAAAGCAGATGCTCTACCAACTGAGCTACAGCCCCATTAATCGAAATATTATTCTAATACTATATCTGGTCTTTTTCTAGTGGGTAATTGTTAATATATGTCTATGCATAAAAATATGATGAAATCAAAAAATATTCGTTATACTTACCAGCCAGGCGCGTACAACAATTCTAAGTTTCCTTTGAGTAGGTCAGCAATTGATGAGTTTTTAGAATGTAAAAAATGCTTTTATACAAATAGGAGATTGGGTTTAAAAAAACCATCCCAAATACCTTTTAATCTCAATTCTGCAGTTGATAACTTATTTAAAAATGAATTTGATAAGTACAGAAGAGAAAAAAAACAGCACCCAATTATGGAAAAATATGGTGTAAATGCAATTCCTTATTCTCATAATGAATTAGATATATGGAGACAAAATTTCCAAGGTGTAAGAGTTGAGTTTATTGGCACAGATATTGAAGTATTTGGTGCAGTTGATGATTTATGGATTTATGAAAACGGGGATATTATTGTTGTTGATTATAAATCTACGTCAAAATCAGTAAATAACCTTTTTCATTCAATTAACGATTTTAATGATGTTTGGGAAGGCGGAAAAATTTATAAGAGACAACTTGAAGTTTATCAGTGGATATTATTCAAAAAAGGTTTTCAGGTATCTAATGATTGTTATCTTGTGTATGCAAATGCTTATAAAGATAAGCAAGAGTTTAATAACATATTAGATTTTGAGGTCACTCTGCTAAAACATGTTGGTGATTTTTCTTGGGTTGAGGGCGTTCTTCTCGACATTTATAAGCTTTTAAACTCAAATGAAGTTCCAGAGTCTTCATCAAATTGTGAATTGTGCGGATATGTTGAATATTCTAATCGCCTTTTTCTATAGAATTTGAATTCAAAATATTATCTACTTTATTTAATTCGCGACTCATTGCTTTAGTTCTAGTAGTTTTTACAGTTTCAATTTCTTTAGATAGTTGAGTTAATCTGTCTTCAACTTTCTCGAAAGATGCCTCATATTTACCCCATTGTTCTTTTAATGAACCAAAAATTTTAATAATTTCTTTCTGTTCTTTTGATACTTTAAAGATGGTTTCTGAGTATTTAAGGAAGTTGATTAATGCATAGAAACTTGCTGGAGAAACCAATACAACCTTGTACTTCATTGCGTAATCAACTATTTCTGAATCCATTTTTAAAGTTTCATCTAAAATTCCTGTTACAGGAATAAACATTGCTGCTAGATCTATAGTGTTTTCAGATGTATTAACATATTTGCTTACTTCTACAATTCTTTTTCTAAATTCAGATAAATATTGTTTTTTTTGGTTTTCAACATCAAAAACCTGATTTCCATTTTCATCATACATTTTATAGTAATGACTCAATGGAAATTTTACGTCCATTATGAATAGTTTATCTTGGCCATCAATATTAAAAACAAAGTCAGGTTTTAGTTGAGATTCGTCTTCTGATTTCCACGGGAGAGTCTGTTGTTTCTTGTAAGATTTTCCTTCAATAAGCCCCATACTCTTTAGTAAGTCATCAGCTGCCTTTTCTCCCCACGCACCTCTTTTTGAATTATCTTGAAGAATACTGGTGACTTTTTGGGTTGCATTTAACATTTCTTTTGCAGCTCTATTTTGACTTTGTTCAGAAAATTTAATCATTTCTTTTACGCTATTTGTTGAGCCAATTAAATTTTCAGATAATTTAGTTTGCTCCACTTCTAATTTTGTATTCAAATTATCCATTCTTTGAAAAAGGTCCTTTGATATTTCGTCAAAATGAACATAATTATTTGAACTTGCGTTTTTTTTGATACGAAAAAGACTTAAGCCAACTAAAACAATTAGCAATAAAACTAAAACTATAATGACAATGTCAGTCATTTTTTTTCCATTTTCTTAGGCTTGGAATTTCACCAACTGGAGGATTTTCTTGTCTTGAAAACCAATATGTCCAAGCTACTTCAGCAACATAAATTGAACCTTTTGAGTCTACTGCTATTCCATGAGGTGCAACAAATTGATTTGGTTCTGCCCCAGGTAATTTATCTCCAATTTTTTCTATAATCTCACCCTTTGGTGAAAAAATAGTTACACAATTTCCTAAATTCTCTACGCCTTCTTGAACAGGAGGAGGGCCCATTTCTCCAACAAAGATATTGTCATCGCTGTCAGTTGTCACAGACATCGGGTGATGAACATGCCATTGATCAATAAAATTGCCATCGCAATCAAATATTTGAAGTCTAAAATTTTCCCTATCCGCTACTATTATTCTCTTATCAGTTGTAAGAGCTATATTGTGAGGCAAGCTAAATTTACCCGGATCTGATCCTGGTTCCCCCCATGACAATATATGTTCTCCGTCAGAATTAAATTTATGTACTCTTGAATTTCCATATCCATCAGAAATATATATATCACCGTTATCTGGGTCCACAACTGCATCAGTTGGTAAATTAAAAATTTTTCCACTTTGTCTTGGAGAACTTTTGCCTTTGTCTCCAAGCCTAAAAATTAAATTCCCATTTATATCTCTTTTTTCAACCATATGGCCTTGGTCATCAATTAAATAAACATTATCTTCTTTATCATGTGCTATACCATGAGGCCTGAAAAACTCACCTTCTCCCCAGCTATTCAAAAATTCTCCATCAGAATTAAATATTATGACTGGAATAGGACCCCTACAAAAAACATATACATTGTCTTTACTATCTACAGAAACCGAAGTGGCATCATTTTTGAAAGTCATTCCGTATGGAAGTTTGCACCAAGCAGGGACAGGGGAGTAATTTTGATTTTTTAAATATGACATCTTTTTCTCCAAATTTAATAAATATTTTTTTCTGAAATTAATATAGAATAAATTCTATTATTATCATATATAACTAAATGGAAAACCCAAAATCGAATAATTTAAAACGAAATTCAATATTTGCTATCTTTGTAGTTATCATCTTTCTTTTACTGGGACTAATTTTATTTTTAAATTCAAATTTAAATTCAGCAAATAAGGATATCGACAATTTGAATGCTGAAATTGAAACACTCAGATTAAGTGCTTTAGAGTTAAAAGAAAGAGCTGAAAGAGTTACAAATAATTTTGCATCAGGTGGAGGAACAGTTGTAAGGATATTTGAAACTGAAGATTCTTTAGGCGTTGTTACTTTTGAAGATTTTTTTACTTTTGATAGATATCATTTAAATTACATATCTGAAAAAAAATCAGAAAAATCTTTCAATTGGGATACTAAAAACAGGGGAAGAGTAGTCTTTAACGACTTTAAATTTAATTTAATTGCTACAACTGTTGATAAATATATTTCTAAGCCATTTGATATAAATTCTAACTCAATAACAATGACTGGATTGGCAGAGGTCAGGTTTGTTATGAACGCAAATCCATTTGGAGAATTATTGCCAATAAGTAATACTGGGGATGTCTCAAATCAAGCAGAATTTGAAATTTTAAAATATAAACTTGTTGCAACCGATTCAGGATTGGGAGAAGCAAATAAATTTGATAATTTTGATTTAACAATAATGCCTAACAGTGTAGAAGCACCAAATTTGTATAAAGTTTTTGGAGAAAGTGAAACAATAACCGGTGAACTTAAATTATCAGAAATAACCATCGAAAGATCTGAAAGATAAGATGAAAACAATAAATAGAACATCCTTTAAAGAGGTTAAAGGATATGAAAATATTCTAAATTCAAATGTAATTAATGTAATTGAAAATCTTCACGATAAATTTTATGAAAGAATTATAAATCTGAGAAAGGATAGATTAAAAGTCCTAAATTACGTTCTTTCTAATAATGAATCTAATCCAGTAAAAATTTTAAAAAAAAATCGTGAAAATCATGAAAATCACGAGTGGGTACTTGATGTTCCAAAACAACTTTTAATTCCTGGAATTGAAATATCTGGGCCATCATCTCAGACATCGATGTTTATTAATGGTTTAAACTCTAATATGGAAGGTTTTAGAGCTGATGGTGACCTTGATGATAATGAAGACGCTTCTGGCCACTCACTTGAAGATACTGTTCAATCTGCTATTAACAGAAAAGGTGCTGTAGAGGGAAATCTTGAATATTTTGACGAAACAAAGAATAAAAAATATGTCTTGGAAGAAGGTAAGCTGCCATTTTTTATGCATAGAGAAAGAGGTATTCTTCTTGATGAATATGATTATTTAATTGATAGCAAACCTGTTTGCGCATCTATTTTAGATACAGTATTGACCTTGATGCACTGTGGTATTAAACAGCAAGAAAAAGGTGATTATATTTTCTTCTATTTACCCAAACTAGAAAATTCAAATGAAGCGAAATTCTGGAGAGATTTTTTTGATGAGGCAGTAAAAATAATACATGGATTGGACGGAGATAAAATCAAAGCAATAATGCTTGTTGAATCATTGCCATTTGCGCTAGACATGGAAAACTGTCTCAAGTCATTAGGAAAATATGCTGCAGGATTAAATGCTGCAAGATGGGACTTAAAGGCTAGTGTATTGGAATTTGTTATGACAAATAAAAACTATATTTGGCCTGATAGATTTGACGTCACAGTAGCATCAACACCATTCATGGTAAGTATTTTTAAGCACCTTGTTGCTGTTTGCTTAAAACATAAGGGTGTTCCAATTGGAGGTATGGCAACAGCATTGCCAAGTAAAGACAAAGAAGTCAATTTGCTAGCATCTAAATCAATCGAAGCAGACAAAACATGGGAAGCTAATAATGGTTTTTTAAGAGCATGGGTAGCTCATATTTATCACATGAAAACAGCTGCTATGCCATTTAAAAATTTGCATGAATCTGGATGGACACCATCAGACGAAATGAAAAAACCAGAACTTTACCCTTTAGAAGATATTAACTTGAGGCCAGAAGGTAAAATAACCCAAGAGGGCACAAGAAGAAACATAAGAACCATAATAGAATATTTAGAAGGTTGGTTTAATGGCAGAGGTGCTAAAGGTATAGATAGCCAAGAAGGTTTGGAGGGAAAAAGACCGGCATTAATGGAAGACTTAGCTACTGCGAGAATTTCAATTGGTCAAACTTGCCAAAGAGTGTTGCACGAGAGCATCTCTCAAGACACAAATAAGGTTCACGATATTAAATTAGTAAAAGATATATTTGCTGATGAGTTAAGCAATATATTAAAGTTAAGACCTGAAAATTCAGTAAATTATAATAGAGCCGTTAAATTAGGTATTGATTGGCTTGAAAGCTATTTAAATTTAGATTTTAAACCACTTGCATATTATGACAGAGGAAAATATTAATGGAATTTGATAAAAGTAAAAGATTATATTCAAAGGCAAAAGAATTAGTGCCTGGTGGCGTCAGTAGTTCTATAAGACAAACCGAATGGCCTGTGCCATTATTTTTTGACAAAGCTCATGGAAGTAAAATGTGGGATGTTGATGGAAATGAATTTGTTGATTATGTAATGGGCATGGGGCCAAATATTTTTGGTCATGCACCGGAATTTGTTACTAAATCAGTTTATCAAGATATGCAAAATGGATATTGCTTAACAGGTCAAACAGAAAAAGAAAATGAAATTTCAGAATTTATACAAAAAACTCTACCTTTTAAAAGAAAACTAAGGTATGCAAGTTCAGGAACAGAAATTGTCCAAGTAGCTCTTAGACTGGCTCGATCATATACAAATAAAAATAAATTTTTAAAGTTTGAAGGGCATTATCATGGCTGGATGGACTCAGTTCTATATAACTCTCATCCTGACATAACAAATGAAGAAAATATATATAAACCTGTTGCTGAATCAGGGGGTATTTCTAAAGGAACAGCAGACGAAGTAATAATAGCACCTTGGAACGATATAAATGCATTAGAAAATATTTTAAAAAATAGCCACCAAGAAATATCTTCTATTATTACCGAACCAATATTATGGAATACAAATGTAATACTTCCAGAAGATGGCTATTTAGAAAAATTAAGATTACTTTGTGATAAATATAATATCTTGCTTATTTTTGACGAAGTTGGAACTGGTTTTAGAGTCGCGCTGGGAGGTGCACAAGAAATTTACGGAGTAGAACCTGATTTATCAACTTATGCAAAATCAATGGCTGCTGGATTTCCAATTGCAATGTTAGCTGGAAAACCAGAAATCATGGATTTTATGGCAAACGGAAAAGTTGTCCACGGAGGAAGTTTCAACTCCAATGTAATGTCAGTTTCCGCAACCCATGCAACTTTAAAATATCTCCTAACAGATAAAAACTTCTATAAAAATTTAAATCAAAACGGAGAGAAATTAATTGAAGGATTAAAGAGTGTGGCTTTAAAGAATAATGTGCAGATATTAATTCAAGGACTTGGTAGCGTATTTTATTTAAGCTTTACTTCTGCAGACAGCATAAAAAATTATAGAGACCATTCAAACAATGTTAACTTTGGAAAATACAAAGAGTTTGCAAAATTGATGTTAATAAATGGTGTTAGATTATCTCAGAATGGAAGATGGCATATGTCCTCTGCTCATAGTGATGAAGATATCAAAAAAACTATTTATGCTGCTGATAAGTCATTTTCTGAATTAACTTAAATTTCTTAATTCAGTTGATGATATATCTAATCTAAATTTTTCTTCTGATAATGTATCGAATAAATGATCGTAACCGTCGAAATTGATATTTGCTGGTTTATAGTATTTATTTTTAATTAATCTACCTGAAACCAAAAACGAACAATTATTTCTTTCAATTGTATTTAACGATTTTTTGAAACCATTTTTATAATATTTGTTATCAATTAATCTTTCAGCTGTATCATACCCAATGACAAATATACTCTTTTTAAATATTTTACTTTTTTCTTCAAATGTTGGGCTGTTAGTAATAACTAGTTTTCCTAAAGATTTAAATTGACTTATTCTATTTAATAAGTCATTAAAAACAATCTTGCTTTTATCAACATTTGTAATTGAAATTTCATATAGAGGAATTTTATTATATTCATTCAATGATGCTTTCAATAAATTAATGTGGCCATCATGCAATGGATTAAAAGAACCAGACAAAATTAATGACCCTTTTAAAGGATAATTTGTATTTTCTTGTTCATTGTCATAAGAATAAAATTTAATTTTATTATTTGTTAAATCATCATAAATTTTTTTATTCATTTTAATTTCCTTCTTCAAAAATTAAAGATGAATCTAGTTTTGAAAATACTGAATTTAAATTTTCTTTTATATTTTTAAATTCATATTTATTATCAATATATTTTTTCAAAACAAATAAAATTGAAATATTTATTAATTCATCTTGGTTTTCTCTAGAAAGCTTGTCATTTTTATTGAATTTTAAATTGAAATAATAATTTTGATTTTGAGAAGATTTTAAGTAAATCCATACACTTTCATCCCCAACTTTTTCATAATAAGTTTTAATCGATCCAACACAGCCAATAGAAATAAGAATTTTATTATTTTTCAAATTTATAAATTCATTCAATGACCTTGAAGAAAGTATTTCAGCATTAATTTTTGAAACAAATGGTTTCGTTAAAAGATATTTACTTTCTAGAATTTTTTTTGAATATGGAAATTCAGCATTTATAAAAAATTTTGATGACCCGCTTATTTTCAAAATATTATTAAAAAACTGAAATCCACAACCTGAAAAAATTAAAGATAAATCTAAATTTGAATTTTGAATTTTTTTAATTATTATTTCTTTTTCTTTTTCTAACATTAATATTGCCTTATTATTAATTATATTATGTTTATAGATATTCACACACATTTACCTCAATACAATGATATTGAATTAGATGAAATTGTTAACAGATGGAGATTGGTAAAAGTTCAGTATGTTATCTCAACTGGGACAACTATTGATGATTCCAAAAGATCAATTTTATTGTCAAAGAAGTATAAAGATGTACTTGCTGGAATTGGTATGCATCCTTCAGATTTAACTCAAAATTGGAAGAATGATTTAATTGAATTAAAAAAATTATCTGATAATAACCTTTCAATGATCAGTGAAATAGGTTTAGATTACCAAGAAATATCTCCGGATAAACATGTACAAATCGAAGCTTTTGAATTTCAAATAAATTTGGCTTTAGAAAAAAAACTTCCAATTGTTTTTCATACAAGAAATGCTATGGAAGATACTTATTCTGTTTTAAAAAACTTTAGTTTTAATTATAACCCTGGCGCAATACATTATTTTGATGGAAGTTATGAAGATGCAAGAAAAATGATTGATCTAGGATATAAAATTTCTTTTGCAAAGACACTTTTAAGATACGATCATCTTAAAAATGTTGCTCAAAAAATTCCTATTGAAGATATTGTTATTGAAACAGATTCATATCCACAATACTTTAAAAAAAATAGACAAAGGTGGACTGAACCAAAAGATGTAAAACTTGTAGCTCAAGAGATTTCAAGAATTAAAAACATAGAAATTGATAAGGTAGGAAAAATCACATCTAGTAATGCCCTTAATTTTTTAAAAATATAGTTTATTTTTTTTCAATGCACGATTGAATAAAATTAAAGTCATTTTGAGATATGATATGTAGTTTTCCAAATAGTGCTAGTTTCCATTTTTCTGGAGCCCATCTTTTTACATACTCAAGTGAGGGTCCAATTTGGTTAGCATCAATAGAATTCTTTAACTTTAAATGAGTGCCCTTTTTTATCTTTATAGAAATTAAATTATTATTTATAACTTCATAATTATCACTTTTAACTTCTGAGATCCCTATAAATAAATCCTTATCATTTAAAAAGTAAACTATTTTATCTCCGTTTTTCATTCTAGATATTTTATTTTTATCTTTAATTTCAAAAATTTGAGATTTTTTTTGTGTTAATACTTTATTGTATTCCTCAAGAGGTGAGTTATTGATCCAGTAGGTGTTCATTAATTTCTTTTTTGAAAATAATCTCTTAAAAAAATTGCAAAAGAATTTAGAGATAAAAGCATTATGAGAAGTAAAATTATTCCAGCTGCAGCTAAGCCCCTAAAGCCATCTTGAGGCTGTGATATCCAGTTGTAAATTTGAATTGGCATCACTGTGAACCTATCTAAAGGCCCTTCAGGCAAGAATGTTATATATACTAATGCACTTATTGCTATCATTGGGGCAGATTCACCTATAGCTCTAGACATTGCTAATATAAAGCCGCTAACAATCCCAGGTATAGATTGAGGAAGAATAATTTTTACTACTGCCTGCCATTTAGTTGCTCCTAAAGCTAATGCTGCATCCATGTAATAACTTGGTACTTGTTTAATCGCTTCTTGGCTTGCAATTATAATTATGGGAAGTATTAGTAATGTCATTGTAAATGCACCTGCTAAAATCACTCTTCCCATTTGAAAAAATTCGACAAATACAGCCATTCCAATTATTCCGTAAATAATTGATGGTACCCCTGCAAGGTTACTGATATTAACTTTAATGAATCTGTTAAATTTTGAATCATCTGCAAACATCTCAAGATAAAGCGCTGTTGCAACGCCAATTGGAATTGATAACAATGCGGTAATTGACATCACCCAGATTGTTCCATAAAAAGCAGCTTTTATTCCAGCAATTTCAGGTTTTCTTGATGGAAAACTATTAAAAAACTGAAAATCAAACCATTCTAAACCATCATTTAATATATCAATAACTAATGCAGTTAAAGTTAAAAAAGCTATAAATACAGAGAAAAAAAGTAAATAATTTACTAAATTATCTATTTTTTCACGAAGTTTAAAATTTGAAGGATTGTAGTTCATTAGTAATTCTCAGAATATTTATTTACAAGCCATTTGCCCAGTATATTTAATGAAAGAGTCATAAAGAATAATAATAATCCAACTGCAAATATAGTTGTGTATTCTAGAGATCCGTGAGGAGCCTCTCCAAGACTAATTTGAACAATAAATGCGGTCATTGCCTGTATTGATTCGAGAGGATTGAATGTAAAGTTAGGCGTTGATCCTGCAGCTATAGTTACAATCATTGTTTCTCCAATAGCTCTGGAAATTCCTAAAATTACTGATGCTGAAATACCAGATAATGCTGCAGGAACCACAACCCTAAAAGCAGTTTGATATTTTTTTGCGCCCATTGCGTAAGATGCGTCCCTTAAACTTTGTGGAACAGATATCAATGCATCTTCGCTAATAGTTGAAACCATTGGTGTAATCATTAATCCCATTACTAATCCTGCGCTTAAAGCATTAAAAATAATTATATTTCCTCCAAAACTTTCTACAATGTTCATAATTATTGGAGTGAGAAATGTTAGTGCAAAATATCCATAAACAACTGTCGGTATACCAGCTAGTATTTCAAGAATTGGTTTAATAACCCTTCTAATATTCTCTGGGGCATACTCAGAAAGAAAAACAGATATTGAAAGTCCTAATATTAATGCAACAATAACAGCTATAACAGTTACTAAAAGAGTCCCAGCAACTAATGGCAAAATACCAAAACTTTGAGGTTTAAATAAAGGGGTCCACTTTGTCCCAAATAAAAATTCCCATGGTTTAACAAATCCACCATCTTCCATTTCAGTGGTAAAAAAATTAAATGTTTCAAAAAAGAGAAAAAACAATATTGCAATTGTTGTTAATATGGAAATTGATGCTATAAATTTAAGTATGTTTATTGCTATTTTTTCTTTAAAACGTCGTGATTTTGTAAACTCTGTATAATTCATATTATTCCAACATTAATTAATATATATCTCAACCATAATATGTCAATGACAACTTATAAAATAAAAAATTTTGAAGAAAAATATAAAGAAAAATATGGAAATTTAAGAAACGATATTTTTAATAATTTTGAAATTCATTGGCATGAAGAATTAAGTTCCACTATGGATTTAGTAAATAAAAATATATCTAGTAAAGAAAATTTGAATCATATTATAGTAAGTAATTATCAAAGTAATGGTCATGGCAGGTATAAAAGAAAATGGTACTCTGAAAAAAATAAAAATTTGCTAGCATCCCTTCCTTTTTTAGTAGGCAAAGAATTGTCTCCTAGAATGCCAATTATTCTGTCTTTATCAATATTTGAAACTATAAAAGAGTTTGTAAGTGATGAGGATCAATTAAAAATTAAGTGGCCCAATGATATTTTACTTAACTCAAAAAAAATTAGCGGCATGATAACTGAAAATGTTGTTGAAGGTGAAAAAGTTTATATTAATTTTGGTGTTGGAATAAATATCAACTTAGAAGAAAATGATCTTTTTAATAAAAATTTTTTAGCTACTAGCCTATTAATAGAAAAATCAAAAATACATTCTCTGGAAGAAGTTCTTTATGTGTTATTATGCAGGATTTCTAAAAATCTAGATTATAAACAAGAGTTATTTTATAAATGGAAAAATTATTTATATTTTCCAAAAAAGAAAATATATCTAAATAATAATAAAAATGAAGAATACTCTGTAAAAGACGTTGATGAATTTGGTAATTTAATTGTTCATAAAAACAATAAAATATTAAAGATTTCTTATGGTGAAATAAGCTTTCAAGATTGAATTACTCTTATCATCACTTGTATAACTATAATTGCAATTAAAGGGCTAAAATCAATCATATTTGATTTAGGTAAAATATTTTGAATAGGCTTTAATATTGGATCTGTAAATTTATAAAGTATTTGAACAAGAGTATAGCTCCTAGAATTAGGAATCCAAGAAGAAAGTGCCCTGCCTACAATTCCCCAAGACATTAGTTCAAGTAAATATATTGAAAATTCTCTAATCATTATTTAATTCCCTTGCTCTTTTATATGCAGATTTAATTCCTAATATAATAGCATTCCC
>Ga0208624_1000919_pt1 | contig 14531 bp, 14 predicted proteins | sample Knorr_S23_td_DCM_FD_185607 | JGI IMG/M metagenome (GOLD analysis project Ga0208624, IMG submission 185607) | Marine microbial communities from Southern Atlantic Ocean transect - Knorr_S23_td_DCM_ad_71m_LV_A (SPAdes) (version 2) | ecosystem: Environmental > Aquatic > Marine > Oceanic | place...
GATTTAGACCTGGTGTAAAAATAAAGCTACGTCTTACTTTTATTTTATTTAATTCCATTAAATTATTATATCCTATAATCTTAGATGATATGATATTATAATTCTAACTAATAAAAATGAACAATAAAGTATTTATCTCTTGTGCAGTAACTGGGTCAGGCGATACTGCCAGCAAACATCCAGATTTACCAAAAACTCCAGAACAAATTGCAAAAGCTTCTATAGAAGCCGCAAAAGCTGGGGCTGCAATTGCTCATATTCATGTAAGAGAAGAGGATGGAACTCCTAGCAGGAGATTAGAACTTTATAAAGAAGTCGTGGATAGGGTTAGATCATCTGATACAGATGTTGTTCTTAATTTAACAACAGGAATGGGCGGTGACCTTGATATCGGAGAAAAAAATCCTTTAGAGTTTGGACCATTGACTGACATGATTAATGTGATGGAGAGAATTGCAAACGCAGAACAATTTCTTCCAGAAATATGTACATTAGATTGTGGAACACTAAACTTTGGAGACGGATCCGTAATAACTGTAAATACACCTAGAGATTTAAGAAAAGCTGCAAAAAAATTACAGGAAATAAAAGTAAAACCAGAAATAGAGGCTTTCGACCTTGGCAATATGTGGTTTGGTGCTCAACTTTATCAAGAAGGTTTATTGAGCGATCCTCCAATGTTTCAAATGTGCTTAGGAATACCATGGGGAGCACCCGCAACTCCTTTAGCAATGCAAGCAATGAAAGATATTATGCCAAAAGAAGCTGTGTGGTCTGGTTTTGCAATTTCAAGAAATGAAATGCCTTATGTTGCTCAAACTGTTGTCATGGGTGGTAATCCAAGAGTAGGATTAGAAGATAATCTCTATATATCTAAAGGTAAGCTAGCTACAAATCCTCAATTAGTTGAGAAGGCTAGACGAATAGTTGAAGATTTAGGCGCATCAATTATGACACCTCAAGAAACAAGAGAGAAATTAAAACTTGTAAAACACAAGTAATGTCTAACATTAAAAATGTTGCCATAATAGGAACTGGAGTAATTGGAACTGGTTGGGTAATCAGGTGCTTGGCCCATGGTAAAAAAGTAAGAGCCTACGACTTTAATCTTAAACATAAAAAAAATTTAATTAAAGAAATCAAGAGGAGTTGGCCATTTGTAAAAAAAATGTTCAAAAAAAAAAAATTAAATTTACATAATCTGTCCTTTTACACAAATTTACATGACGCCCTTATAAAAGCAGAATTTATTTTTGAATGTGCTCCTGAAAATTATACTATAAAAACAAAACTTATGAAAAAGATTGGTTTATATTCTAAACCAAACAGTATTATATCTTCTAGTTCCTCTGGCCTGCTTCCGTCCAAAATATACTCAAAGTGTAAACATCCTGAAAGAGGCTTGATAGGTCATCCATTCAATCCAGTATACTTATTACCAGGTGTTGAAATTGTGCCTGGAAAAAAAACGAAAAAATTATTTTTAATAAAAGCTAAAAAATTTTATGAGTCAATTTCAATGAACCCAATCATGGTTAAGAAAGAATTACCAGGTTATTTAGCAGATAGACTTCAAGAAGCCTTATGGAGAGAGGGATTGCACATAATTAATGAAAATTATGCAACTACAACGGAATTGGATAGAGCAATCGAAGATGGACCAGGGTTGAGATATTCACTTATGGGAACATTTTTAACTTTTCACCTTGCAGGTGGAAATCAAGGAATGAAACATATGTTAAGACAATTTGGACCAGCATTAAAATTACCTTGGACTAAGTTAAAAGCTCCAAAACTTACAAAAAAGCTATCTGATAGAATAATTAAAGGTACCCAGAGTCAAGCTAGGGGTAAATCTGTGGCAAAATTAGCTGATATAAGAGATGATTATCTGATTAATCTACAAATTTTAAGAAACAAATACTTAAAGAAAATTAGAAATTAATGGAAAAAAAGTTTGTAAATAAAACAGGTGGATGTATTTGTGGCGCAGTTAAATTTAATGTTACTTTAGACGAGCTTCCAAGAGTTTTTAGTTGTCATTGTATAGACTGTAGAAAAAAAATAGGTGGTATAATGTCAATCATAGAACTTCGTAAAGATGCGATAGATATAAACAAATCATTATTATCTACCTTCGAACATATAGGAGGTAGTGGAAATAAAATTACCAAGTATTTTTGTGGTAAATGTGCCGCCCCAGTATTAACTTATGTTGAAAGGTGGAATAAATTTTATCTTTATGCTGGATTGCTAGATGATATTAGTATTTTAAAAAAATCTAAAAATATTTATTATGAGGAGTCACATTTTCCTTTTATGGAAATTTCAGAAAAAAATCTGAAAACTTAAATACTGTGGCAACATGTACCAAAATTCTTCATTGATTGAGTAAAATAAAGTTCTATATAAGCATTATGATTTCGCTATTAAAAACAACTCTAACAGTATTAATAACATTTTTTATTTCAACAACAGCATTTGCTGAGTCACATACGATAGAGATGTTAAATAAATCTGGCAATGAAATGATGGTTTATTCCAAGAAGATTGTAAAAGTAAACGTAGGAGATACGGTATCTTGGAAAGCTACTACCAAAGGACATAACGTAGAGTTTATTAGAAATGGAACACCTGAAGGCGTAGGTAAATTTAAGTCAAAAATGAATGTTGATGTAGACTATAAATTTGAAGTTCCGGGAATTTATGCTTATTGGTGCACACCTCATAAAGCTATGGGAATGATAGGTTTTGTTGTTGTTGGTGAAGATAAATCTAACTTAGATAAAATTAAAGCGATTAAATTTGTGGGTAAATCAAAAAAGATTGCTCCCGAATTAATCAGTCAGTTGTAAATCAATCTAATCTTATTTCGTTTCCATTCACTCCTATAATCTGTCCGGAAATTCTTAAAGCATCCTCTGAAATTAAAAATGCACACATTTTTCCTATATCTTCTTCGTAAACCCAACTTTTTAAAGAGGACATAGACAAAAAGTCTTTTTCTACTTTTTTTTTAGATAGTTTTAAAAATTTTGCTTTATCTCTTATCACTCTTACCATCCTATTACCTTTTATAGTTCCAGGACAAATTGCATTTACTCTTATTTTATACTTACCAAGCTCCATTGCTAAAGTCTTAGTAATACCTATAACTGCCCATTTACTCGCAGCATATGGAGATCTTAAAGGAAAACCCAAAACTCCTGCACCTGAGGAAATATTTATTATTGAACCACCTTTATTTTTTTTTAAAAAAGGTATTGCAAGTTTAGTAAAATAAAAATGACTTATAACATTAGTTTTTAAAGTTTTTTCCCAATCTTTTGAGGAAAGTTTTTCTAATGTTCCAGTTGGCCCAGCTATACCAACATTATTTATCAGACAATCAATTGTTTTAAATTTTGATTTAACTGATTTAAAAAAATTACTGACATCATTTTCCTCCGAAGCATCAAAATTATATAAAAATAATTTTTTTTTATATTTAGAATTTTTTTTAAGTGAATTTATAAATTTATTATTTATATCAGTTGCTAAAACTGTTGCACCCCTATCTAAACAAGTTTTTGTTATTGCAAGACCTATTCCAGATGCACCAGCAGAAATAATTATTTTTTTATTCTTTAATGAATTGTTTTGCATACTTAAGACTTAGTGAGTGTCTTCTGTAATTCTTTATTCGTTATATACCCTGTAACATTACCAGATTTATCGACAACCTCACAATTAGCATTTGTACAAACAACTTGGGGTAAAAATTCCTCTATAAATTGGTCTTCTTTTACTGTTACAAGATTATTTTTATCAATTCCATTTACATTTTCTTTAGACTTCATAATAGTTTTTGCTTTAATTACTTTAGTTCTGTTTACATCTTTTACAAATGCTTTAACGTAATCATCTGCGGGATTCATTATTATATCTACAGGAGTACCAACTTGAACTAATTTTCCATGGTTTAAAATTCCAATATGATCTCCTAGTCTTAAGGATTCATCTAAATCGTGTGTTATAAAAACTATAGTTTTTTTTAATTCCGACTGAAGATCGATTAATTGTTTTTGCATATCACTCCTAATTAACGGATCTAATGCTGAAAATGCTTCATCCATTAACATTATGTCTGTATCATTTGCTAATGCTCTAGCCAAACCAACTCTTTGTTGCATTCCACCTGATAATTGTGCTGGAAATTGATTTTCAAACCCGCTTAAACCTACGGCTTCAATTTTTTCCATGGCTGTTTTTTTTCTTTCTGCCTCAGCCACACCTTGCATTTCTAGCCCATAACCAACATTGTCAATAACTGTTCTATGAGGAAATAACCCAAATCTTTGAAAAACCATACTCATTTTGTGTCTTCTAAATTCGATTAACTGCTGTTTGTTTAAACTCATTACATTAGTACCTTCAACTATTATTTCCCCATCTGTTGGATCGATAAGTCTATTTAGATGTCTTATTAAAGTCGATTTTCCTGATCCAGATAAGCCCATACAAACAAATATTTCTCCCTCCTCAATTTTTAAAGTAACATTATCTAGCCCGACTGTATGTCCTGTTTTGTCAAGAATTTCCTCTTTAGATGCTCCATCCTTAACCATAGGGAGAATTGACTTAGGATTACTGCCAAATATTTTATATACGTTATTTATTTCTATTTTGGACATTTAAATGACTTTGTAACAGCTGATTTTGTATCTTGCAAATTTTAGTATTTTAAATAATTATTGATTTATGGCTGAAATAAAGAAGCTAGAAAAAAATAATACTTATTTAAAAGTTCTTTGGTCAGATGGAGAAGAGAGTAAGTTTAATTATTTATGGCTTAGGGATAATTGCCCAACTGCTCATGATAAAGATTCAAATCACAGAATGTTTAATATACTTAATGTAAGTAAAGAAATTAATCCTAAAAATTACAATATTAATAAAGAAGGTAAACTGGAAATTGAGTGGAGCGAGGGCAATCATACAAGCTATTTTGACTTAAATTGGTTAAGAGAAAATTGTTACACAATTAAAAATAAAAAAAAATATATTTCACCTTATAAATTGTGGGATAGTTCACTCAAAGATGAATTTAAATCTATATGTGTTGAACATGATGAAATAATGAAAAGTGACAATGGATTGATTAAATGGCTTGAATTGTTACATCACACTGGTATTGCAATTGTTAAAAACGCACCAATTGAAGAAAAATCTGGATTTGCAGTTCTAAACAGAATTAGTCATACCAGAGAAACTTTTTTTAAAACGCCATTTGAGGTCATAAATATTCCAAAGCCTAATAACTCAGCATACACAGCTCATGCTTTGAGAAATCACATGGATTTACCCTGGTTTGAAAACCCACCTGGATATCAATTTTTACATTGTTTAATAAATTCTGCAGATGGAGGAGAATCTTCAGCAGTCGATGGATTTGCTGTCGCAGAGTATTTAAAACATAATAATAGTGAGATCTTTAATACTTTAACCAATGTTTATTTAAAATTTAGGGATAAAGATTATACACAAGAAAATCATAGAGGTTTTCATGCGCCAGCTATAGGACTAACTAAAGATAACGATTATCATGATATAAGATTTAGTGTTGCTACAATGGATGCCTTAGACTGCCACCCAGATATTATGGACAAAGTTTACAAAGCTCATCATGAATTTGGAAATTTATTACATAGCGATAAGTTTCAAATTAATTTTAGAATGGAACCAGGTGATATATTTTCCTTTAATAATAGAAGAGTCTTGCATGGTAGAACTGCATTTGACCCAAATTCAGGTCACAGACATTTACAAGGATATTATATGGATAGAGATGAGATTATTGGAAGATTAAATTATTTAAAAAAATCAAAATCATAAATTTTCAAATATAAGATTAAAATTTTTGTTATATTTCAAAAATTCTTTTTTTTCTTTAATGGTATAAAAATATTTATTTTTTTTAACATTTAGTATGGATTTATTACTTATAAAAAATTTATCTAAAATTAGGTACTCATAATTTTTTTTATATGATGCTTTTATAATATCTGAAATTTTAGAGCTCTTAGAGAATGAAAAACCGATTTTTACTTTTTTGTTAATTTTGCGAATTTTAAACAAATTTGAATGTATAAAAGATATAATTACACAATTCTTATAGTTTTTAATTTCATTTAATAATATTTTAATATTTCTCAAGTTTAATATTGGTTTAATCTCTATAAAAACTAAATATTTTTTTTTAGATAGCTTTAATACATCTTTCAACAATGGAACTGAAATTTTTGATTTTGTCTTATTTTTAATCTCATCGTAGTGAAGATTTTTAATACTTTTGTTTATCTTAAATAATCTATTTAATGTAAAATCATGAAAACATATTATTTTGTTATCTTTGGTAAAATGAATGTCTGTTTCTATTCCGTGCTTTTTATTAAATGATTCCTTAAAAGACTTTAGACAATTTTCTTTGAGTTTTTTATTCGCTATTCCTCGGTGAATTATATTCATGCAAAAAAAAAGGGCCCTGTAAACAAGGCCCTTTAATATTTTATAAAGTTATAAAATTATGGAAGCCAACTTTTCCATTTATTTGGATTGTTTTTCTTCCACTCCGCTACAACTTCTTTAAGATCTCTGTTCTTTTGCTTAACTTCAACTAACATTACTGCTTGATCAGCATTATCAAATTTCATTTTTGTGAAAAATTTAGCTGCATCAGCATGTTCAGCTTTAGCAAATGTTGCTGGGTTACCGTAATTCATTGTGTAGTCTTTAGCCCAACCAGTTGCTGGCCATGCCGCAGTTCCACAATCTTTCCAGTTATTTGCTTCCGTAAACGAGTCACAAGTTTTGTGATCTGGAAGTTGAACACCTACCATTTCATATGCTCCAAAGAACCAATGTGGCTCCCAAAGATATAATAAGAAAGGCTCTTTTCTTTCATAAGCAGCAACTGCCTCTGCAATAGCAGCAGCTTCAGTTCCTAATTCATCTGCTTGGAAATCAATTCCTAAAAGATCTAATCTTTTTTGGTCATGACAATTCCAACCAGCAACAGGACAACCTATAAGTCTACCTCTATTACCAGATTCGATTGTTGCAAACTCTTTTTTGTGTTTGTTTAAATCTTTCCATGTTTTGATGCCAAATTTGTCAGCAGCATATTTTGGAATATAGTAATCCGATAATCCAATTATACCACTAGTACCTAGAAGTTTAACACTTCCGTCACCTTCATACATGAATTTAGTATCTCCATCATATACAAGTGGACCTTTTAGCATCACAGTATCTGCTTCCGCATAACTTGGCCAGCTTTCACAAGCAAAGTCAATTTCACCTGCTGCGATCGCTTCCCAAAGTCCAGTACCTGATGGGAATACAACTCTCTTAACTTTGTATCCTAATTCATCTTCAAGGATACTTACAGCAACTTGACACGTAATTTCACCACCTGTCCAGTCAGCTACTGCTGCTGTCAATCTTTTTGCAGCATTTGCAGTACCAAAACTAGCAATTACAAGTACGAAAGAAAGTATCACTGCTGATATTTTTTTAGATATTTGCATAGTCTTCCCTTTATTAATTAATTAATTAATTTTTAAAAACCAATTTTAGAACAAAACTAGACTTAAAGTAAAGTCAATATATGTAACACCTAATAGTCTTATATTTTAAGGGTTTATAGTCCTAAAGCTTCTCTTTGTTTCTTAGTCCATGCTAGTGAAATACGGTCTATTATTATTGCAAGAAGAACTATACCTATACCAGCAGCCAAACCTCTTCCAGTATCTGATCTTGCAAGGCCATTAAATACCTCTAATCCTAAACCTTTGCCTCCAATTAATGGAGTAACGATCTGCATTGCAAAAGCCATAATAACAGTTTGATTAAATCCAATAACTAGACTTGGAACTGCAAGAGGAAACTTTACTTTATTTAATGTTTGTATAGTTGTGCCACCAAATGATCTAGAAACTTCGGAGAAAGTACCAGAAACTTGAGTTAAACCCAAAGAGGTTAATCTGATTATTGGTGGGATGGAATAAATTACTGTTGCTAAAACTGCTGAAACTATACCTCCTCCAAAAAACATAAGCACTGGAATTAAATAGCAAAAATAAGGAAGTGTTTGCATTGCGTCTAGCACAACATTTTGTATATCTTTAAATCTTGGATTATAGGATGCAATAATTCCAAGTGGGACACCTATCGCAAAACATAGCGCTACTGAAACTAAAACAGAAGACAAAGTGATCATGGATTGAGGCCAAATTCCACAAGCACCAATAAATAATAATAAAAGAGCAGTTATTACTGCAAATCTAATTCCAACAGTAAAATATCCAATAGCAACAAATATTGCAGTTGTATACCACCAAGGAATATGTGTTAGAAAAGTATCAAGAGGATTTAATAGATTTAGATAAACAAATCCTCTTAAACCTTTTGTAAAAGCAATAAATCCAGGATTTACTGTTAATGACTTAACAGTATCTGCAATTGGTTGTCTTATTGATAACTTCCATTCCTCTGGAAAAGTTCCAATGCTTATTATGTTTGTGTCTATAAAGCTAATTATAAAAAAAACTATAAAAGATGGTATTATATAAAATCTTTTACTTACAAACTCTCCAATATCTCTACCAAATGGTTTACTAAATAAACTTGTCAAGAATTCCAAAAGATAAGAGATTAAATCTGTAATTTTTTTACAAACGAAATTAATTACGAAATGAGAATAACTTAAAGGTTTTTCCAAAATTCTAGCAATAGAGTATTTTTCCCAACTTTGAGGTAGTAAGAAAAATTTTTGAACATCTGAAGGAAGTCTCTCAGGCTCCTTACTAAAAGACATGCTAAATCTATCAAACATAATAGCCATAAACAAAATACATAATCCACCTTCCATAGCCCAGCCTACGTCAAGATTTCTGATCGCTAACCATACTTGGCCTCCAATTCCCTCTGCTCCAATGAAACAAGCCAATACAACTAAAGCTAACGCCATCATAATTACTTGATTAATACCCATCATTATACTTGGCAATGATAATGGTATTTTGATTTTAAAAAGAAGTTGAAGTTTGTTTGATCCAAAAGATGTTGCAGACTCAATTATTTGATCTGAAACTTGTCTAATACCTGCATTGGTTAATCTAATTATTGGAGGCATAGCATATATCATAGTTGCTAAAATTGCAGGCGCTCCACCAATTCCAAAAAAGAATAATGCAGGAAATAAATATACAAAAGCAGGCATGACTTGCATTGTATCCAGAATTGGTTTCATAAAATTTTCAAACCTATCGCTTTGTGAGCATAAAACTCCTAACAAAACTCCAAAAAATACACACAGCGTCACTGAAAGACCCATTAGTGCCAATGTTTGCAGTGACTCGTCCCACATTCCAACACCTCCCCAGAAGTAAATAACAAATAATGAATAAAGCCCTAGCCTCAAACCTCCAGCAATCAAACACGGTAAAAATAAAATCGATGCGATAAGTAACCATGGTGACTCGATTAAAAAATCTTCAAGGAAATAATAACCAGATTTTATATAACCAGCGATAATCTTAGTGATCCATCTATAATTTTTTTTTAAATAATCTTCACCATCATTTACCCAAGCTGTAAAAGTAAATTTATCTGTTACTTCTTTTGGGAATTTTGATGGTCCCTCACTCTGAGATGAAAGCCACAAAGCCCCTAAAAATACAATTAATACAACTACATATTTAATAACATTTTTTGACGTATTTGGTTTGCTAAGTATTTCCGCTGACATATTATATTAAATTAGAATATATTATTTTACTTTTAAAGGAAAATATTGTCTATTTTCTTAATTAAAATTAAACATGGCAACTGAACAAAAAATTACTTGTTCCAATATATGGAAGCTGTTTGGACCAGACGAAAAGCGGATTATTAAAAATTTAGATAAAAGTCTTTCAATCAAAGAAGTTCAAGAAAAAACTGGACATGTTGTTGCTGTAAAAGACGTAAGTTTTTCAATTCAAAAAGGAGAAACGTTCGTAGTAATGGGCTTATCTGGAAGTGGTAAATCTACTTTAGTAAGATGCATATCTAGATTAATTGAACCTACTTCAGGTACAGTAAAGATGGATGATATTGATGTTACAAAAATGAGTAACAGCCAGTTATTAGATTTAAGAAGAAATAAAATGAGCATGGTATTTCAGCACTTTGGTTTATTTCCTCATAGAACGGTTCTTGAAAATATAGGATATGGTTTAGAAATAAGAGGAAGTAAAAAAGATATAAGAGTTGATAAATCTATGGAAGTTTTAAAAATGGTTGGACTAGATGGATGGCAAAATAATTACCCTAGAGAACTATCTGGAGGAATGCAGCAAAGAGTTGGATTAGCAAGAGCACTTGCAGTTGATCCAGAGATATTAATTTTTGATGAACCTTTTTCCGCATTAGATCCTCTAATTAGAAGAGAGATGCAAGATGAGCTCTTAAAGATTCAAGAAAAATTACAAAGAACAATGGTATTTATTACTCATGATTTTTTAGAAGCAATAAAGATGGGAGATCATATCGCTATAATGAAAGACGGAGAGGTTTCTCAAGTTGGAACACCTGAAGAGATAGTAGCAAATCCAAAAGATCAATATGTTAAAGATTTTTGTGAGGATGTACCTAAATATAAAGTTTTAAGTGCTGGAAAAGTAATGAGAACAGATTGTTGCGATGAAACAAAAAATTTATTTTCAAAAAAAACTGATTGTATAATGGATAATTTAAAAATTGAAACTTTGATCGATAAATTAGTAGACTCGGACAAAAGTTATCCAGTTGTATGTAATGAAACTGGTGATCTTCTAGGTGAAATAGATAGGTCCATTGTTATGAAATCAATGAAATCTAAGTCTTAACTTAATAAAATTTTTTATTACCTTTAACCGGTTTATTTTTTTGAGCATCTCTCCAAATAATAATAAATCCTGCTGATACTATCAATAATACACCAGGAAATAACTGAGACCATGGAGCTTCATTAAAAAATAACCACCCTAATAAAAATGATGAGGGAATACCAAAATATTCAAATGATGCTAACTTACTTACTGATATAAGTCTGTAAGCATAAACAAATAGAATTGCTGCTGATCCTCCAAGAATACCTGTTAGCATCATAAGCATTAGGTCTCTTGTACTATTTATATTAAAATCACTTGATAAAATAATAAAAAGTATTAGAGCCCCAATTACATTAAACAGCAATGTATAAAATTGAATTTTTGAAGTTGAGTAACCTTTTGGAATAAACTTTAAAATTATAACTGAGAAAGCCCACGCTATGGCAGTAAATATTGAAAATATCGAATAAAAATTGAAAATATCACTAGTTGGTTTTAGTATTAAGACAACACCAATAAAGCCGACTATAATTGCAGACCATCTATAAATACCAACTTTATCATTTAAGAAAAAAATTGACAAAATCACTATAAAAAAAGGAGAGGAAAATGTTAAAGTCATAGCAGTTGCAAATTCAACATTAATAACTGAGATAAAAATAAATAAATTCATAGCGAGAAAACTTAATCCTCTTAAACAACTAAGAACTATAAATTTATTACTAACTTTTTTAAAAAGAGATGAGTACTCTTGAGTAAATAGTAGTAATATTAATAGTGGAATGATTGCAAAAAAATTTCTAAACACAGCTAATTTAAATACTGAATAATCATTACCAATAAGTCTTATAACAACAAGATATAGGTCAACGCACACAACCCCAAGTAACATTGTAAAGATTGCAAGAAATGTTTTTTTTAAATCTGTCTTTTCTGAAATAATTTTCATGTATAATATAGTATTTTAGTATAGATTTTTAATTAAATATGCAAAATTTTAAATTAAACGAACAAGATTTGTTGAGTAATCAAGATTGGACATTTCCCACATTCACAGCCTATGGGCCTGGAAGATTTAAAGAAATTGGAAAGTTTTGTAAAAATTTTAAAATTACTAATCCATTAATTGTAATAGACAGTGGAAGTACAAAATTACCTTTTATAAGTGACCTACAAAATTTACTTTCAGATGCAAAAATAAAATCTAAGATTTATTCAAATATATCGCCTAATCCTAGAGATGATGAAATTGATGGTGGCTGCAAAGTTTTTAAAGAAGGTAATCACGACGCAATTATAGCAATAGGTGGAGGTAGTGCCATGGATGGTGGTAAAGCAATTTCCTTAACAGTCAACAGCGGAATTCCACTATGGGACTTTGAGTTTTTAGACAAAGTACCAAGAGATCTCAAAGGCACAAATCCTTTTCCAAAACTTATTACAATACCAACAACTGCTGGAACTGGAGCAGAAACAGAGATTACTGCGATGGTTACAGATACAAAAAAAGGAATGAAATTTTGTTTGTGGCATCCCGAAGCTAGACCTTGTCTTGCTCTAGTTGACCCAGAACTAACTTTAAAATTACCAGCAAATTTAACTGCGTGGACAGGTATTGATGCGATGATACATGCTATTGAAGGGTACAGTGTTCCATTATTTCATCCATTATGTGATGGCTCTGCTTTAGAAAGTTTAAATTTAATTTCTAAGTCTTTATATCTTGCAGTTGAGGAACCCGACAATCTGGTAGCTAGAGGAGGTATGATTGTTGGATCTTATTTAGGAGGAGTTGCATTTTTAAAAGGTCTTGGACTTGTTCATGCAATATCACATATGGTTGGAGCTGAATATAATACACATCACGGTTTAACAAATGCAATTATCCTTCCAGCAGTAATGGAATATAATTTACCTGGCTTGGAAGAAAAAGTTAAACGAATGTCGGAAGCAATGCAATTCACAGATCATTCGGTTGATGGTTTCAAAAATAATTTAAATCAAATGTTAGATAGATTAAAAATACCAAATGGATTAAATGAAATTGGTGTACCTGAAGATTGTTATGAAAGGATAGCAAAAAAATCTATGTTAGACCAAGCTTATGGTCAAAATCCCAAGAAAGCTACACTAGACGAAGTTAAAGAATTAACTTTAAAGAGTATTAAAAAAGCTAGATAGCATTAAATGCTAGAGACAAAAACAGTTTCAGAGATCATTAATCATATAAAATCTAAAGATTTATCCATTAAAGAGGTGATTGAATATTATTTAAATAATATAGAAAAATTAAATCCTAAAATAAATTCAATAGTTTCAATTAAAAATAAAAATAAAATTATAGAAGAGGCAGAAAAAAAAAGTAATACAAAATTTTGCGGGCTTCCTATTGCAGTTAAAGATTTATCTGATGTCGTTGGATTTTATACGACTTATGGATATCCAGGTACCAAAAATTACAGTCCAAGTAAAAATTCTTTATTTGTAGATAAGTTATTAGAAGCAGGCATAACAATAATTGGAAAAACCAATACAGCAGAACTTGGAGTAGGGGGGCAAACAATTAACAGATTATTCGGTCCTACTTCAAATGTTTACGATGTTACGAAATGTGCAGCCGGTTCTAGTGGTGGAGCAAGTACTGCTGTTGCATCAGGAATGTTACCTTTTGCCGATGGAACAGATCAAATGGGGTCTTGTAGAGCACCTGCAGCTTTTGCCAACATATATGGATTTAGACCGACGACAGGACTAATAGCCTCTGATAGAACTTTTCAGGATCCAAAAATTCCAGTTTTAACTACTCCAGGATGTTTTGCAAAAACACCAGAAGATATGTCATTACTATTGGACTCAATTGTAGGGTCAAACAATAACGATCCACTTTCATTTGACTTAGATAGCCAATTTGAATTTAGCAATTTAACAGATAAAGAATTCTCAAAAATTAAAATAGTTTTGTTAGAGGATGTAATTGAAAACTACCATTTTGAAAAAGGTATAATTGAAATGTGTAATAATAAACTTAATAAACTTAAAGATCATTTGAAAGTTGAGTCTATCAACTCAAAATTAAAAACATCTGATATTTGGGATAGCTGGACATGTTTTCGAGCTAAAGGAATTTTTAATGATACAAAAAATATGCAAATCCAAAATATCAATGATATGTCTGAACAAGCTATTTGGGAATATAATAAAGGATCTAAAATTAATGACGATGATATCAAAATTGCATTTGATAAAAAAAACAATTCTCTTATTCAGATAGAGGAAATATTCAAAAAATTTGACTTTATAATTCTTCCTTCATCGCAGGTTTTTCCGTTTAATAAAAATATTCAATATCCAAAAAAAATAAATGAAAAAGAACTTGATACTTACCATAGATGGTTGGAGGTATTTATCATTTCAAGTTTGTTTGATTTACCGACTTTGACAGTTCCAATTGGATTTAATGATACTGGTAGCCCAATGGGTTTACAAATTATAGCTAAGAAGGGGGATGATATTAAACTTTTGTCCTTTGCAAAAACTTATGAGAAAATTTATAAATACTCTAATATAAAGGCCAAATTTAAATTATGAAAAGACACAAACATCATTTTAAAATTGCATTAGCTTTAGCTGTATCAG
>Ga0208624_1000923_pt1 | contig 14483 bp, 10 predicted proteins | sample Knorr_S23_td_DCM_FD_185607 | JGI IMG/M metagenome (GOLD analysis project Ga0208624, IMG submission 185607) | Marine microbial communities from Southern Atlantic Ocean transect - Knorr_S23_td_DCM_ad_71m_LV_A (SPAdes) (version 2) | ecosystem: Environmental > Aquatic > Marine > Oceanic | place...
CCTAGACATTTTAATAGAGTTGATTTTCCAGAGCCAGATGGACCAACGATAGCAACAGCTTCTCCTTTCTTAACTGATACGTTTAGTCCTCTTAAAGCAACAACATTTCCATCTTCAGCAGTAGATGAATAGACATGATAAAGCGCTATTGCTTGGAGAATCGCGTCTTTATCAATTTTGTCATCCATCATTTTCTCTGTAAATTTCAGAGTTTCAATTTCATCATCAGTATTATTTTCTTCCTTTCCTTGCCCGGTAGTATGCTCAAATAATTCCTCAGACATATTATTCCCCCTTTAGCACCACTGCTAGGTCTGCTCGTAATGCTCTCCTGGTCGTGAGTACCAATGCTATTACAACAACAGTCATGACGCCCAAAGTAACTTGAGTAATAACCCACCAAGGCCACTGTAATATTCTGCTAATTACAGCCTCCTCACCTGTTCCAGAAAATAGTTGGAATAAGAATCCAAATATGTTAAAGAACCCATTAAACGCAAGAGACAAACCCATACCTAAAATAATTCCTAGTAACATTGAAAAGAATACTATCGACAATATTTCAAATAATACAAGTCTAATAATCTGACCTGGACTTGCTCCAATTGCCTGCAAAATTGCCAATTCTTTCTTTTTCTGGTTTAGTACTAACGATAAGAAAACAAATGCAGAAGCTATAGCTGCAGCACTTGCTACGAGATACTGTAGCGTAAATAGTCCTTGAGTCCCAAATATAATGCCTCCATTTCTTTCAACATTTTCATGAGTTGTCTCCCAGTCATCTGCACCTTCAAATTTTGAATCTGCAGCTATTAGTAGGGCTAAAACTTGCAGTTCATCGTTATTCAGTCCATCTACATTAACAATCCATGTCGTTGCAGTTAGATTATCTACTACTTGGTCCCCAACTAAACTTCGGTATCCTTGCTCATTGATTATTAAATAGTTGTTCATTTCATTAGTAGCAACTCCAGGTATGAATTCGTGGATTCCTATGTACCTCATCGGTGTTTGATATGAGGTAATTTGAACTTCAAAAGATGCAGGGAAGTAAACTGGAAATAAGAGAGGAGTTGGACTTTCACTAAATCCAGTTTCACAATTGTTACTTTCATTTTGAATACTTCCATCAGGGCATGTTGCACCTTCAAAATTAGGAGAAGTTAGGTTAACGCTGTAAAAGGAAAAAGCTCCTGAAAGGTTTGCATCTGCAAAGTCAAGATTTGCGACGTCATCTGATGTTACGACAAAAATGGTGTTCGTTAAACTAGCACCCGTGAAATTAGCTCCCCTTAGGTTTACGTTATAAAATAAGGATTCATCCAATTTTGAATTGGAAAAATTTACACTTGATAGATTAGTGTTAGAGAAATCAGTTCTAGAAAAATTCCTATCACTTAAATCCTGGTTTGACAAATCTATGTTTGACCAATCTCTGTCCATTAGGTTTGTATAATATTCAAAGGCCTCGTTAGGAGTCATTGTAGAGTTTGGATCGATGTTAGTGAGTATAATTTCTGTTTTTTCCCAAGTGAAATTCAATAATTCAGATTCTTTATCACTTTCTTTGTACAATCTATCAGCAGAATCTCCAAATCTACCCGACCCTTCTAAATCAAGAGAAAAGGCCATGTCAGGTCCTGCTGAAAAACCTCCCCCTTCGTATGCATTTATTGCATCAGAGATATCTTTTCCTGGGATTGCTTGAGGGAACCACTTAAGTATATTTTTACTCCCATTCATTAAAACATAAGCGTTTGCATCAGTACCATCCTCAGATTCTAGAGAAATCATAGGTACTGTTAAAGCATTAACAGTAATATCTTTAGAACTAATGTTTAGAACAGCTTCTTCAATTTCCGTAGAAGTCATCGGTTCAGTAGAATAAATTTTAATGTCACTGCCTATTTGTAAGTCAGCTGTTCGCTCGTCGACCAGAGAACCTGTATATCCCTGCACAGCTGCTAGAGTAACGATAGATAATGTCAAAAGCATGATTAGGGACAATCTTGTTGTGGATTCACCAGAACCTGTGTTCTGAAGACCCCGTTTTACATCAGATAGTAAGGGTGTTCTTTTGAAGAAAAAAAGCATAATTTTAGGGCCATATGCTCCTAGTCTCGAGAGTAGTAGAGCACCTCCAATCCAAAGCATGAAAGGTCCAAAAATATTAATTAAGCCTCCTAAAAACCAATTACTAATTATCCCAGTTCCACCCGTTGTCAGCTCTTGATATGTGTCTATTGCTCCTAGTGTACCGATGAAAAGCATGATAACGTGAAGCCATGTTCTTGGTTTTCCAGATTGAGCGGTTTTTTTCACTCCCTCATCAATTTCCATTTCTAAGAATTTCTGTGTTCGTGATCTTCCGAATATTAGAGCTAATCCCAGTGTAGCCAGAATAGTGAAAAAAGTTGCACCTAAGCTCAGAACTGGATTTATATCAATGTCCAGCTTTTCAAATTGCATGAATCCTACGCTTGAAAGTATTACAGGGACTGCAAAAAATGCTAAAATATACCCTCCTACCCACGCTGCAGAAGAGATTATAAACAGCTCAAAAAGTACCATACCTTTCAATTTGTCAGCCGTTGCTCCAATTGACCTGTGAATGCTGATTTCTCTTCTTCTCTGCTCAAGGGAGAGCTCTAATCCATAAATCAGTAAATACAATGATAAAATTACTACAGGAATCATCAAGATGTAATCAAATACTTGCACGAAACCGAGAACAAATTCGAGCCACAAAATAGTACCACTTATTATATCAACGTAAAATATTTTTACGTTGCCATTATCATATGTCTGCTTCTGCATGTCATTTGATATTGCGTCAAGCCAAGTTTCAGCAGCTGAAATTGATGCAGTAGGTAGTAAACTCCTATCAACGGTTATCCCTAGATATACGTGATCTTTGTCAATTAAAGTTATCTGTTGTTCCTCGCTTAACAACGTCCATGTTGAGTAAATTGGATTAGCAGCTAGGACTGGGTTTCCTTGAGGCCATGGTTCATAAATTCCCAATATTGTAACGTTTTCTAAAGACATTTTAACCTGACAGTACATAAGTCTGTATTCTTCACCTTCTATTATTTCTCCTGGACAATCTTCATCCTCCATCGCTCCAGGAAGACTTCTTTCGTAAGTATATGTGAAAGTTAATTTATCGAGGTTATCGCCTACTTCAGCTCCTGTAGCTGAGGCAATGTCCAATGGAATGTATATGCCTCTTTCATTATCGACTTTCTCGTGAGTTTTCCATTCTCCCATTTCATATATTATGTTTTCAGAAAGTCGTTCTGCCAGTACACCGTCAAATGCTTCAGGACCTAAGAAAGAAATTGCCCTAACGTTTACAACTGGAGGTCCTGTTGTGTATTCGTAATTCCATAAATCTTCAGTGTCCCATTTTTTGTCCTGATCTGAAGATTCTATACTTTCCATGAACAATGGTGATGCATAGAATGCGGCATCATTACCCCAACTAATCTCACTATGCAAGCCACTTTTACCCAAAACCAGAGTGCAATCATTAAATTCTTTTCGTAAAACCACTTCATCACACATTTGCTGAAGTACAGCTGTATCATTTGTCCAGCCAGAAGCTCCTTGTTCTGGAGCTGATTTAAACTCAATTTTTGAGTCAAAAACAGTTTGTTCTATGGATTCTTCAAGGAAAGCTTGTGAAAGTCCCACTCCATAAATTAGAACTAGAGTAATAACTAAGCTTGCAAGGAAGACTCCTGCAAACACAGCTAATCCCCTTTCCTTGTCTCTCCAAGATGTTAGAGTCGCTATTCTTAGGTTGTCAGGTAAATCTGTAATTCTTTTTTGTATTCCTGAAAATCTTTCTTTCCAAACTCCTATCGAAAAAAACCATGAAAGCCAAGAAATTTCTGAATTACTCATTCTTCCTCCTCATCGTCGGTTATACCCCAAGCTGATTTAATATCGCTTGCAGCAACCACTCCATCTTTCATTAGTAACATCCTGTCCGCTTGACTTGCAAGATTAGGATCATGGGTAACCATCAGAATTGATATTGGATTATCACCTCGAGTCAAAATTTTGAATAATTTCATAATGTCACTACCACTTTCAGCATCCAAATTTCCAGTAGGTTCATCAGCTAGAAGTAGCGGTCTAGAACCTGCAATAGCTCTGGCGACAGCAACTCTCTGCCGCTGACCGCCTGAAAGTTGTTCAGCTCCAAAATCTATTCTATCGCCTAAACCGACTGTGGTTAGTGCTGATTTTGCCTTTGTTTCAGCTTCATCCTGCTCCATACCAGATATTTCTAGAGCCATTGCAACATTATCAATTGCACTTAAGTGTTCTACCAAGTGGAAATCCTGAAAAATCCATCCTACTCCGCTTCTTCTTACATTTACAACCTTGTTTGGAGGTTTAGTACCGTAGTTGAATTTTTTTGAATTTTCATTAGAGCTTACATCTTCAAGTTCTATTTCTCCGTCGTCACCAGGCAAAAGCCCTCCAATGATGTTTAGTAAAGTTGACTTTCCACATCCCGAAGGACCCATTAACGCAACTAATTCTCCCCTTTTTATTTTTAAATTAATGCCTTTTAAAACTTCAATTCGAGTTTTGAACGCTTTCGATCCAAAACCTTTCTTTAAATTTTTAACTTCTAACAATTCCACAATTTTTCATAATACAGTTCTATAAAAAACATATTCATGCTTGATCTGGCTGTAATAATTTTATTGGCTATTTTTAATTAATTTTTCAGTGTATTCACTAATTGCAAATTCCATAGTTATTTGGCCTAATAATATTCGGTTTGCAGTCTCTTTATCTATTGTAAAAAGACCTTTTGACAATCTACGAGACTCTTTTTGTATCCAAGCGATTTCACCACTTTTTGGCCTGTATCTTTTTGGTTCATTCAACTGAGGAGTTCTAGATGCGATTCTTATTGCAGCTTCAATGTGACTTCCACTGCCACTTCTTCTCTCATCTATAAATTGTAGTTTGTCTCTATAATTTTCAAGTGAATTAACAATTAAATTTCTAACAGGCGGACTTCCTAATCCAATTTTAATATATTTGATTCCAATTTCATCATTAATTGATACAATCAAATTAGTCATAGAATTAATATTGTCAAATTCTCTCTGGAATAATAAGTGATTGTTGGCCGCTGCGACGAGTCCGCATATTCCTCCTGGATCTATTCCTACAATTAGTTGACTTTTTTGATAATATGCGCATCTTATTTTTAGTTCAAGAATTTCCAAGTTTCCAGGCATAACGTGTGGAGTTAAGCATTTTTCAATTGCCTCATCAGAAACAATAACATCAATTTCGTGGTCTAGCTCAGGAATTTTTTTTAAGTGTACAAGGTTAAATTCTGCATTTTTGAGTTCCCTTGTAATATGATTTAATGTTGAAAAATTTTTAGTTAAAATTCCAATTCTCATGGTTTTGTCCATTCTAGGCTAATCCAATATTCTTCATATTTGAGCACAATTGTTTTGTTAACTCCATGACCAACTCTAATCATTCGAGCAACATCTAACCAATCATGATTCTTTTCTGTTATATGAATTAGCCAAGGTGCATGCTCAGATTCGTAATTGTAAACTCTGTAATGTGTTCCAAACTTGAGACCCGAGTGAATTTGATATCCGAGGTCAACCAGTTCTTTCATATTAGGGTCTTCATTAATATTTTGAACATTGTCTTTGAGTTTAGTTTTTGTCCACTCAATAATATTAGCTATGTAGTAAACTACGTCACCTTCGTTATCCACAATACCCACTTGTGTTCTTCTTGGTAGTTTTAATTCTAGTTCATCTATGATTGAAGTAAAATTAATCTTATCTTGAAAATTAAAAGAGTGCACTATAGCTGATGCGGACTCTTTTGTAGAGGTATTTCTGTCGTATAATCTTAATCCTTTTTTGCATGATTTAACTACAAGACCTCGTTCCTTTAGGTCCTTGAATGTACAGTAACGAAGTTTTTCTTTTTGAAAATCATTTATTTCATCCTGAGATAGTATAATGTCTTTTCTGTCATTAGAGTATAGTGCTTCGTAGCTAGTTAACAGTAGGTCCCCGCCACTTTGTGGAGTTCCTGTGTTTCCTTTGTTGTAAATTTGGGCAGCTATTCTCTTGTCTGTTACTAATATGTTATTGTTCTTTCTTTCGTAAGTCAGACCTTCACCTCAGTAACAAGTTTAACTTTGCCAGCATCACTTAACATTCTGGCGTTATATTTTGGAATTGATTCGATATCTCCGTTTTTTAGAGTATAATTTTTAGCATCCATTCCTGTAAATGTAGGAAGATCTTCCAGAACTTTTACATTTAAGTATTCTGACTCGTCAGATTCTTTTACTTTCTTGGGATATTTTTCTTCTTTAATTACGACTTTATCTTCAACTTTATCGTTTTTTTTAATTTTAGTATCGATTTTTTTGATTACTTTTTCTTCTGGCATCAATTGGAAATCTGTACTTAGAAGGGTATTTTCTCTATGTTTTTCAATTACTGAGCATATGGATTCAAGGTACTCGGTCTCGCTTGGATGAACATTATCTGAGTTTGGGTTTTGTCCATTGACTTTTTCTCTTGCCAAATCAGTTAATTTTCTTTCTCTTAACTTATGTAATTCTAATTTCAAATCCATAAGTTTTCTCATGTCTGAATTACTTTTTTCCAGTCTTTTTACGTTCCCTTTTGATTGTTCAATAACTTCTCTTATTTGATTCTCTAATTTTATTATTTGGTCGTAGAAAGTAGTAGATATCTTCGTTAATCTTCCTTCCCTTCTTTCTTTTAAAGTTTGAACTCTCAAGTCTCGGAGAGTTAACAATTCAGCAACCATTATTTTGCCATTTGGATGCCTAATAAGAATGTTTGCCACTAAAAGTCTTTTATCTACACAGTTAGATGTGATACATGAAGAAGTGTCCAGTCTGTGCCGTAGAGGTAGAAGACACAGCTCCTTTCTGTAATATATGTGGAGTAAATTTAGCTGGCGCAAAAGACGTGGGTCCTTCAAATGTTGAAACACCAGTCTCTAAGAATGATGACAGTCCTGGAGCTTCACCGGTTTCTCAATCAACACAATTGACGAGTGGTCGAAAGAAACCTAGTTTTTACTTACCAGCTTTACAATTTTTACTTGCAGTAGCACTGCTTGGTCTTGTTCTTTACTATACAACTGCAGATGTACCTAATCCTGAGTCTTCCGTAGGCGAAGGAGTGACTTATGAAGATTTAAGGAACTATACTAGCTACAACGAGCCTTTAACTTGTCCCGGTTGGGGAGAACCCTCCTCTAAAGGTAATGATAATGGTTGTCCAGTAGTGCTCAATTCAGACTGGGATACAAGTACTTTTAACGTGAAGACGCAAGAGTATCAAACTATACTAGGACTTACTATTCTAATGGGTCTTTGCATTTTGGTTCAAGCTAGAAGGATTAGTGACAGTAACATCATGGCTCCTTTGCTTTTGATGTTAATGATTTTAGGTATTGTTTACCTTTTCATGGGCAGAGATCAAACTCCATTAGAAGCAGTTGAGACAACATTAGGTGCGACAGCAGGTCTTGTTATTATCGTTGTTTCTTACATTGTATTTCTTTATGCGGTAACAGGTAAGGATATCAGCGAAGCCCCTCTAACCACGATTTACTCGTTTATTGGTGCAGGATCTTTAGTTTTCGCCGCCTTACACCATAACTGGGTAAGAGGTCCTTGGTTGTCTTGTGATACATCGCTAAAGTCTTTTGATTCATCTCTCGAACAAGCTTGCACTGAAGTAGGAGGCCAAGTTCAATACGCCTACATTGATTTGCAGCCTATTGAAATGTTGATTTTGTTAGCCGGTATTCTATTTCTTTTACTTGGAATCGCAGGCTATATTCTCCAAACAGTTCGACTTAAAGATATGGAAGAAGCAAAATATTTTTTCATGATATTAATGGGATTATCTTTACAGTTTATAGTTGTTGTTTGGAATTTGGTAAGAAATAGTGCAAATTTCTATTTCGAACAAGGTGACATAATTCTTACATTATTATCTGTTTCAATATCGTTCCTAGGAATGTATCTTTTCTATCGCAAGCGTAAATCTGAAGAAAGTATGGAAGGTTTAGCTTATTTTGGATTATTTGTTTCCGGAATAGGTACTCTCTTTGCTACAATGATTGCACCAGCTCTTCTTTCTGGTACGGACGTTTCCTCTCCAGAATCTACCACTGAATGGATAATGTTTGGATTACCTTTGGCTGTTGCTCTAGGTGCTGTTTGGTATGGTATCAAATATGGTACAGAGAAATTCAGAGATAGAGTAGTCGAGATGCAATTGTCTAAACCTCCAGTTTCAGATCCATTCGATTCTGACTTTGTTCCAGAGGAAGAATTGTTTGATGATAATAAAGACAAAGAGCCTGAGCCAACAAAATCTGGAGATATCTCTTTGGAGGATGCTATGGATAGGCTACTTTCTGAATTTCCAGAAGCAACTATAGACATCAAACCTACTGAGGATGAGAATTATGGTGTTGATTTCTCAGATATTGAGAAGGAGCTAAAAGAAGAATTAGCAGAAACTCCTAAAATTAGAAAAGCTATGAAGGTTAATTATGATGTTGATTACGAAGAGCTTTCAAAATATTATTCAACTACTAGAGACACAATTAACCAAACTGTTACTCATTTAAAATCCGGAAGAAATATTATGCTTTATGGAGATCCAGGTACTGGTAAAACAGCTTTAGCTAACTTGTTACTGAGCCAAATCTGTGGCGTTAAAGAAGCTAAGGATGGAAGTATGATACCTAATTATTCAATTGTAACAGCTAACGCAGAATGGTCTAATTTTGAAGTAATAGGTGGAATTTCACCTGATGACTCTGGGGGCTATTTCTTCAAAGATGGTTATGTTGCTGACGCAGCTAAGTCGTGCGAAAAGACAATGCAAGAAGAGGGTAAACCTCATTATTTAGTTATAGACGAATTTAACCGAGCTAACATTGATGAAGCATTCGGAAAGTTGTTTACAGTTTTCGAATATAGAGATAAGCAGCCATTACTAACTGCTAAAGAAACAGGTGCAGCACCGTTCATGATGCCACCCGAATTCAGAATTATTGGAACGATGAATACTCAAGATAAAAATACTTTGTTTAATGTTGGACATGCATTGATGAGGCGCTTTGCTTTTGTTGAAATAGGATTGCCTGATAGAGATGATGAATATAGGAGAATGCCTGTTTTCGTATTCAATAAATTAAATAAATTAGGAATAGCTCCAGATAGGCCTGAAGGTAGCGACAATGAAGATTGGTATGCTAAGGAAATGTTCGATTTTTACGATGACGATGGTACTATGTTCAAAGCTTTCAACAAATTTATGAACTTCTTAGAGGAGGAGGATTTACCACAGTCCCGTGATGACGAGATTGCTAGAGGAGTTAGAACATACAGGAAGATAGGTCCTGCAGTTATCATTGATTCAATGCTCACAGTCTTTAACTCCAGAGGACAATACGACTTAGATAGAGCCCTAGCTGACGTTATCAAATCTAACATAATGCCTGCTTTAGAAGGTCTTGAGAGAAATGAATTGAAATGTCTTATGCTAAAGGCTCAAGAAGTACTTGGAACAAATCATGACATTTCATTAACGTTAGAAAAGATGGTAGATTCACCAGGATTGAGCGTTTTCGGTTGATATGAGTTTACCAGATGCAACTATAGATCTAAATTTACCAGCGGACCATCCTGAGCATTTGCAAGAGGGTGAGAGTATTCTGCTCAATGTTAATGCTTTTAGACCTTTAGAAAATGTTCATATTAGATTAGGAACTGCCCGTATGGATAATCTTCCTAAAATTAGATCTAACACAACTCATTCACAAGCTTTTGAAGTTCCCGATTACATAGGCACAAATACAATAGGATTGTTTGATAAAGATGGTAAATCAGTATCTAACAAATTAGAGATTGTTATAGCTCCAAAAATGTTAGATTATGAAAAGTTTAAAGACTTGAGAGATAACCATATTCCAGATTTAGTAAAAAATTCTGGTGCTGAGGAACCGCCTGAAGGAATGTATCCAGGGGCTACTTCGTCAATTGAAGAAGAGAAAATTTTGTTAAACATAGAGCAATTATTAGAGTTCTCTGGGAAGTTACTAAAAATAACTAACGACATTAGAAAAGGAGCATACACTTACAAAGTTGAAGTAGAAAGAAAGACAATGAAGTCTCAAATTAGAGGCGCCGTGCGTTGGCAAAAAACAGCTCTTGCACGCGCTCAAAAGGGTACTGAATATGCTACAGCCCATGTAACAGATATTCGAAAAAGAAAATGGAGTACGCCCACAAATATCCTTCTTGTCAAATTCCATATGGAAGTTTTCATTGAAGCAATATTTTTCAGAGATGAGATGGATCGCAAAGAAAGAGAAAAGAAAGCATGGGCTGCAATATATGGAAAGACCGTTGAACCTTTGTCAGACGATGCAAAACTTCAGCTAGATAAGTTAGATTTAGCTTGTAAAATGCATAAACAGGTTTTAGGTGACGGAAAGTTGGCAGAATTGATTCCTATTGCTAAGGATACTAGAAAGGAAGAAAGATTGATCAATAGAGAGGCAATTATTGAGGCCAAAACTTGGAGCCGTAATAGGTCTTACAGAGAACTTCCTGCATTATGGAGAGATTTTTTAGATGATTACAAATCTTATTACGAGGAAACAGTTTTAGTTCAGACACAAAAAATGACTGATATTTACGCACTATGGATTCTTTGTGAAATGGCATCAGGAATGAAACTTAGTGCTCATGCCAAGTCTTTACGTGAATTTAGGTCTAAAAACAAAGATATTGTTCTCAAGTATGATGCTCCAGGACAGGTCAGGCACGGTTGGAGTGACTCAATAATGGGATCTCTTTTCGGAGAGTCTGATGAGAAGGCAAATCCGGCTCAAGGTTCAGGTAAGCCCGAAATATTTATGAACTATAGAGGTGTAAATTTCTATTTTGAAACTAAATATGACTTGGAGCAGGCACCACGTCAAGAAGATGTTTACAAAGTATTAGCATACATGAACAATTATGATGTTCCATGTGGAGGAATAATATACCCAGGACCTCAATTGAAAGTCTCAGTTGATATTAGAAATAAGCAAGTAATTGCCTGGATACCATTTACTTGGACTGAAAAGGCGTTTGAAGTCGCACCTAATTATTTCGCATTTATTTCTGATAGGATGGCCGCAATTCATTCTAAAATTGGGGAAGAAGATTTAGATAAATTTGTTGAGGAGGTTGAAAGGACAGCCTTCGAATTTTATGAGGCAATTGCAGTACGAGGTGCAGTTGCGCCTGAGATGCCAGAATTTTTGTACAATGAAGAAGTTGAAATAAATCTTGAAGATGTAATGGAGATGGAGGAGGAAGAAGAGGAAATGGATTTAGAGGCTATAGCTGAAGAAGGTTCTCAGGTAAAGAAGGATAAGCTTTTGGAAGATATTGAAGAAGGCAATCTTGAGCCGGTCACAGAAGATGCTAGTGGATATTCTATATCTAAAGATGTTGCTGAAGATAAAGACATAGAAGAAGAATCAGATGTTGGTGGTCAGATTGAAGAGTTCCCTGAAAAGGTTTTTGACACTGAAACACAGCCTCCTGAACAACCTGTTCAGGTGAACCGAGATAGTTCAGATATTGTTGAAAATCCTTCTGAAAAGAAAATATCATTATCTATTGAGAAACTACGAAAAATGGTTGATGAACAGGATAAGTAGTTATATAGAGTTATCAAATAAGATTATATGATTAAAGTTGGTATCAACGGATATGGTACAATAGGTAAGAGGGTAGCAGAAGCCGTCACACTTCAGGACGATATGGAAATTGTGGGTATTGTTAAAACAAAGCCTACATATGAAATGAGAGGAGCTTTAGATGCTAATTATCCTGTTTTTGCTTCTTCAAAGAGTAAAGTCCCATTTTTTGAAAAATATGGTATAAAAGTAAGTGGAGTCACTGAAGATCTTGTTGATATTGCTGATATAATTATTGATTGTACGCCTGGAAAACTTGGCGTCAATAACATTGAGATGTACAAGAAAGCAGGAACAAAGGCAATATGGCAAGGCGGAGAAAAGCATGCACCTATAGGAACTAGTTTCAATTCTTTAACAAACTATTCGGAATCAATTGGGAAGGATTACGTTCGTGTGGTTTCTTGTAACACTACCGGACTTTCGCGAACACTTTATCCATTGTTGAACGAATATGGTATTGATAACGTCCAAGCTGTAATGGTACGTAGAAGTGGAGATCCAAAAGATAGTGATAGAGGTCCGATCAACTCAATAGAACCGGTTTTGAATGTCCCTAGTCACCACGGACCTGACGTTCAAACCGTCATTTCAAACTTAAACATTCAAACCATGGCAGTTAAAGTTCCAACTACAATTATGCATGTTCATTGTGTAATTGCTGAGTTAGATTCAGAGCCTGAAGTAAGTAAAGTTTTAGAAATGTGGGAGGCAACACCTAGAGTTAATTTAATTGAAGGATTCTTAGATCACGATGGTTCTAAAGTTCGAAATTTACCAGGTACTGCTGAAATAATGGAATTGGCACGAGATTCACTTTATACAAGAGGCGATTTGAATCAGATCGCAGTTTGGAAAGATGGCGTTCATTCATTTGGTAAAAAGCTATACTATTATCAAGCTATTCACCAAGAATCAGATGTTGTTCCTGAGAATATCGATGCTATAAGGGCAATGTGTAACTTAGAATCAGATTCTTTGAAATCCGTTAAGAAGACTAATCAAGCTTTAGGAATTAATTAAAGCATTAATCTTTTTTAAATATTCTAGATTTAATGTAGTTTTAACGTTCTGCTTTTGGCCCATTAGGTGAAGAATTCCGTTTATTTCATTTATTTCAGTTTTCTTTCCTTTTTTTATATCTTGTAACATGCTACAATAGTTATCAGCAGTCTTTTCAATAATTTCTTCAGCCAATTTCATTGGTTCATTATTGAATTCAATGCCATTTGATCTTGCAATCTCTCTAGACTCAGCAAGTAATTCTCTAACTAAATACCAGTATTGTTCTTTTTTTAAATCTCCGTTTTTTAAGTTGTAAAGTGAGGCCACGGGGTTTATTGCACTGTTCACAACAGCTTTAAGCCATATGCTTTTCTCAATGTTATTTGTATGATAAATTTTGAAGTATTTTTTAGAAAAAATATTTAAGATTTCATCACGTTTCTTCTTTACGTTATTCAGGCTACCTATTACAGTCCTGCCAGTTCCCTTAAATTCTGTAACTCCGCTATTGGTCGAAATAGCTCCCATACTTGTTACAATCGAATAAATATTATTGTTATGCTCCAGATTTAAATTCAGCATCTTAAGCCCATTTTGGCAAATAATTACTTTTCCTTTAAAATTATGTAGCAGGTTTACAGCATTATCAAGATCATATCCCTTAACTGCAATTATTACAATTTCAGAATCATCAATTTCAGTGATAATTTTAGCATTAATCTTTCTTTTTTTATTTCTTTTTTTAATCCATAACCCATTTTGTTTAAGTTTATCATATGCTTCTGGTTTGCTCAGAACAGAAACTTGATTTTTTGAATCAAGAGATCCAGCTAGTACTAATCCTATAGCTCCTGGACCAATTACCGTTATTTTCATTCTCTTTCCGTGTATATCAGTGACTTATTGTTCAAAACTTTTACGTATACCTTAAATTTAGCATTTGTCAAATCAACACTCACATCTGGAAATAATTCAAATACACTTCCAGCTAGTTCTCTTGCCAATTCAGTAGATGTGAATTTATGTTCTCCCTTTCTTTCGACTTTAATTGCAAATGTTTGTATATTATTTTCTGACGAAATAAGATTTTTTACATTATCGTAAATAGCTTCTATTTTTGTTTCACAAAGTTTAGCTTTAATTAGCTTGTATTTTAATTTAACTTCCTCAGGAGCAGCCTCCACTGAAGTTATATACAAATATTTGTTAAGTATTTGGTATTTACTCAGTATATTTTCATTGTTAAACAATTCAAGAACTATTTTACGTCCTATTTTTTTCAAGTTTTTTCTTCCATATTTATATATTTGATAATAGTAACTATGGCAGATGAAAATTTTAAATGGGATCCAAATACATGGAATATAATTAATTCATATTTTCGTGATAATAAATATTTTATTACAAAACATCAATTAGATTCTTATAATATTTTTATACGTGAAAAAATACCAAAAACATTACGTCAATTCAATCCTATACGATTACCATATAAAAATGGTAAAAATTATAATGAATATGAAGTAGAAATTTATTTAGGAGCATCCTTGCAAATGATTGAAGGGAAAAAAACAATTGTAAATGATGGAAAGAATATTTTTATTACAAAACCAGTTGTTATTGATAATCGTAAAAAAAAACAACTATAT
>Ga0208624_1000926_pt1 | contig 14471 bp, 14 predicted proteins | sample Knorr_S23_td_DCM_FD_185607 | JGI IMG/M metagenome (GOLD analysis project Ga0208624, IMG submission 185607) | Marine microbial communities from Southern Atlantic Ocean transect - Knorr_S23_td_DCM_ad_71m_LV_A (SPAdes) (version 2) | ecosystem: Environmental > Aquatic > Marine > Oceanic | place...
ACTGACCAAGATCCAAATCCAACTAGTGAAACTCTTCCACCACCTTTTAAAGTTGAACTAACACTCCCTAGAAATGCTTCTAGAGCCATTTTCGCTGATGCTTTAGATATGCCAGCGTGAGCTGCCATTGCATCAATTAATTCTGATTTGTTCATATCACTTAATTTTAATGTTTGAACTAAAATACGTGATTATATGTAAGTCCAATGAAATAAGGGTCTAAAAAGAGAAATTTGTTAATAAATAGGTATGTTTTGTTGATAATCTGACTATTTTAATCAGTAAACGTAGGAATTTTCATAAATTTTTAGCCCATTTATCAATTCTTTTGCACTCATAGCTTTTCTATTTTCTAACTGAATATAAGTACAGTTAATAGAATCAACTCCGTTATCTATATGTATTTCTCCATTATTGATTAAAAATTTACCAACCTTTTTTGCAGATAAGCTATTAGACTTCTTTGCTTCAAGAATTTTCATCCTTATCTCATTATCACCGTTCTTTAATATAGTCCATGCACCAGGTTTTGGAGACAGCCCTCTAATCATACCAATTATTTCTTTTTGAGATTTATTCCAATCAATTCTAGTATTTTCTTTAGATAATTTTGGAGCTATTTTTAATCTTTCATCAAAATCTTGCTTAGATGCTTTTAAGCTTTTAGACAACACCCCTTTAATAGTTTTGATTAATAATCTTGATCCAACTGAGGATAATTTAATGTATAAAGAACCAAAATTATCCTTATCTGATATATTAACTTCTTCTTTAAGCAATATATCTCCTTGATCAATTTTTTCGTTGATAAAGAAAGTAGTGACTCCTGTTTTCGTTTCATTGTTAATTAGACACCAGTTTATTGGTGCAGCACCTCTGTAATTTGGTAATAATGAAGCATGAAGATTAATTGTTCCATATTTTGGAATAGAAAATATTTCAGCTGGAAGTTTTCTGAATGCTACAACAATTATTATATCTGGATTAATTTCTTTTATTTTATTAATAAATTCTTTGTCATTAAGATTGTCAGGTTGAAGAATTTTAATATTATTTTTTTCAGCATAATTCTTAACTTCACTCTGGGTAATTTTTTGACCTCTCCCAGATTTTTTGTCTGGTGAAGTTACTACACAATTAACTGTATAATTTAAATTGATTTCGTGGAGAGAGTCCACTGCAAACATAGGTGTGCCAAAAAAAATCAGTTTTATATCATTCATGGTAAGTTATTCAAAATAAATTTAACTCTCTCTTTAATACTAAAATTAGGAACCTTAATCATATTTATTTGTGAATCTCTGTATACCTTTATAATAAAAGGACTAATTTTCTTAGCATCACTAAAATCTTCAATTCTATTTTCATCTTTTTTATATATTTCTTTCCATGGTTCAAATAAAAAGATTAAGTCATAATTATATTTAAATGGTACTTTATCCCAATATTTTGTGGACTTGCCTATTGAATTTAGATAAGCAGTAATTTCATGAATACCTCTATCATAGAAAACTACACTCTCCCTACAATTTATAAGATTTGCAGATTCAAAATCATGTTTTCTTTTATCAAAAATATTTTCACTTATTTTAATTGGATCTGTCTTAAAATTTGATCCCTTAAGTTTGAATTTATTAAAAATCTCTCTGGCAGCTTCTTCAAAGCAATAAAATCTTTCTTTTTTTAATGCATTTATTACACTGGTCTTTCCTGTTCCAGGACCACCAGCAAGAACAATTCTTTTATTTATTTTTTTTTCTGACAACACTCAGCTAAGGATTATTATATTTGCATACTGTTTACAAAATTAATTTCATTGTCAAATAAAAAAACTAAATCTGAAGATTTTTATTCAAGATTTGAGGAACAACTCAAAGAATCTCAATCATGGCCTGGTTCTTACCTATTTAAATTTATTCTTAAAAACCAAGCAGGAGAATTGGAAATATTAAAATCAATATTAAAAAATCATAAAGGTAACCTTTCGCAAAAATCTTCAACTAATGATAAATTCATAAGTGTAACATTTGAATATCTTGCATCTTCCCCATCAGATGTCATAAGAATCTATAAAGAAGCAAGCGTTATTGATGACATAATAAGCCTCTAGATTGGAAATTAATTTATTAAATTGCATGAATATGAATACGTTAGAATACAATACAGAAAGAACTAAGCTTATAATCCCAGAATATGGAAGGCATATTCATCAGATGATTGATCAAGCTGTTGCTCAAAAAGACAAAGAAGAAAGAAATAAAATGGCCAAAGCCATAATAGGCGTCATGGGTAATTTAAATCCTCATTTAAGAGATGTTCCTGATTTCCAGCATAAATTATGGGCTCAACTATTTATTATGTCAAATTTTGAGCTGGACGTTGATAGTCCTTTTGAAAAACCATCAAAAGAACTTTATATCAATAGCAAACCTAACAAGCTTGAATATCCTCAAAGCTATCCAAAGTACAGGTTCTATGGAAATAATATTAAAAAGATGATTGATATTGCATTAGAGTGGGAAGAGGGAGAATTGAAGGATAAGCTAGTTGCAAACATTGCAAATCATATGAAAAAATGTTTTCTAAATTGGAATAAAGATTCTGTTGATGATAAAGTGATTTTTGATCATTTAGCAGATTTATCCAATGGAGCTTTAGAGGTTCCTGAGTCAAAACTTCCATTAACAGACTCAAGTGAGTTCCTTAAAAACAAAATAAAGACAAATAATAATTACAAGACAAATAAGACAAACAATAAAAATCGTAAAAAGTCTAAAAGAAGATATTAATGTCTAGCTTAAGAGTAAAAGGTGGAGTAAAGTTGTCTGGTGAAATAACACCCCAAGGTGCTAAAAATGAAGCACTTCAGGTTATCTGCGCTACATTACTATCAGATAGTGATATAATTATTTCAAACATCCCCAACATTATTGATGTCGTTAAACTAATTGATATATTAAAAAGCTTAGGGGTTGAGGTAAATAAGCTAGAAAAAGGAAAATATTCTTTTAACTCAAAAAGAATTGATTTGAAATATCTTCAGAGTCAAGATTTTATTAATGATGCAAAGAAATTAAGAGGATCAATTATGTTAGTAGGCCCACTTCTTGCCAGGTTTGGCTTAGCATCAATTCCTAGGCCTGGTGGTGATAAAATAGGTAGGAGAAGATTGGATACACACTTTATAAATCTTCAAAAACTTGGTGCAAAACTTGATTATAACTCAGAAAATAAAATGTATTCAGTTACTTCAATGAATCCTCTTAAGGGAACTAATATTTTACTTGATGAAGCATCAGTTACTGGAACTGCAAATATTTTGATGGCCTCCGTTCTTGCAAAAGGACAAACAACAATTTACAACGCAGCATGTGAACCATACATCCAACAGCTTTGTTTATTGTTAAATAAAATGGGTGCAGATATTCAGGGTATCGGTTCTAATTTTCTGAAAATTAATGGAGTTACATCATTAAATGGTGCAGAACATGATATACTTCCAGATATGATTGAAATTGGAAGCTGGATTGGTTTAGCTGCAATGACAAGAAGTAAATTAAAAATTAAGGATGTTTCATGGGATAATTTAGGTCAAATTCCAGATGTTTTTAGAAAACTAGGAATTACAATAAATAGGGAAGGTGATGATATTTTAATTCCTGAACACACTAATGGATATTCAGTAACAAATTATATAGATGGTTCTATACTAACTATTTCAGATGCTCCTTGGCCAGGATTTAGTCCTGATCTTATATCAGTTATCCTTGTTGTTGCTACACAAGCAAATGGAAGCACACTTATACATCAAAAAATGTTTGAGAGTAGATTATTCTTTGTAGACAAATTAATTGATATGGGTGCAAAGATAATTTTATGTGATCCTCATAGAGCATCTATTATTGGACATAACTTTAAATCCACTTTAAAACCTACAACAATGACATCACCAGATATTAGAGCAGGTATTGCATTATTAATTGCTGCACTTTCTGCACCTGGAGAAAGTATTATCCAGAATGTTGAACAAATAGATAGGGGCTATGAAAATATCGTGGAAAGGTTAAAATCTATTGGTGCAGATATAGATAGGGTATAGTACTATCTCTTAGAGATTTTATTGTTTGAGATATTTCTTTGTAGTTTACATTTGAATCTATCTACACTGTTCTCCCTTAATTTTGAATGTTTTGTCTTTCTTCCGCTAACTCTTTCTCTCCACAATTTAAAGCTGCTTTTCTTTAAATTATTTCTCATTATAGAAATTAACTCTTTCTCATTTATATTAAACTGATTAAATATTGCCTCAAATGGAGTTCTATCTTCCCAGGCCATTTCAATTATTCTGTCAATTTCCTCTAAGCTTTTACTTTTCATTATCAATTTTTTCTAAAAATTTTTCTGCATTTATAATATGGTTCTCTTTTTTTTCAGAACTCATTTTATCAAAAGTATTTACAAGCATCCTGAGTCTTGGATTTTTTATAAAAAAATCTCTTTGCTTATCCATAAATCTCCAAAATAAGCCGTCCCATACAATATCCCAATCACCTTTTTTATAATCACTCATTTTATAAACATAATTACTACTACTTATATATGGCTTTGTTGACATCAAACCACCATCAGCAAATTGGCTCATTCCATAGACATTTGGGACCATTACCCAGTCATAAGAGTCAATAAATAATTCCATGAACCATATGTAAACCTCATCAGGGTCAAACTCACATAGTAACATAAAGTTTCCTAGTATCATAAGTCTTTCAATATGATGCAAGTAACCAGTTTTGAGAACTTTTTTAATGGAATTATCAATTGGTTCTATTCCTGTTTCACCGGTGTAAAAAGATCTTGGAATCTTTCTTTTAAATCCCCAATAATTCAGAGTCCTTTCATAACTTCCCTTAGCTTTATAAATACCTCTAATGAATTCTCTCCAGCCTATTATCTGCCTTATGAAACCCTCGGTTGAGTTAATTGAAATGTTATTCTTTTTAGAAAAATCTACTGATTTACTTATAACATGTTTTGGGCTTAGAAGACCAACATTCATTAGTGGACTTAGTATGCTATGATTCAATGTAGTTTCATCTTTCACTATAGCATCTTCATAGTCACCAAACATCATAAATCTATTTTCTAAAAAATCATCAAACCATTTTTCAGATTCATCAAAAGTAATTGGATAATTAAACAAACCCATTTTACCATAGTTTTCTTTGAAGTATTTATTTGTGTATATGTGAGAATCGTTGATATATCTAGTTTCTTTTGGAATATAAATTTTAGGAGGAATCTCATCTTTTGGATATTTCTTTCTGTTTAATATATCATATGTCCACTCACCACCTTCTGGTCTTCCATCAGAATCAATAAGTATATTTCTTTTTTTTCTTTCAGACTTATAAAAAGAAGTTTGAAAAAACTTTTTTTTGGATTCTTTAAAAAAATCTTCAAGGTCTTCATTGGTGTTTAAAAAGTGAGGAGACTCATGAACTAAAAGATCTATATTGTGTTCATTGCATTTTCTCTTAATTCTTTTATTCAATAGATAATCAACAGGATCGTACATTTCAATAAGATTGAATCCTTGAGATTTCAACATATCTAATAAGTATAAAATATTAGACTCATTATCATTTGAATCTATGTATGAGACCCTGACACCTTGACTTTTCAAATAATCCTCATAGAATTTCATAGTTGACCTATGAAATGATATCTTCTGTTTATGAAATTTATATTGTTTAAAAAATAGATATTCTTCAACTAAGAAAATATGATTATTAGTACTAATTAAATTACTATCCTTGAAAAGCTGATTTGGAAAAACTAGGCAACACTTATTAATCATCTAACCAAGTTTTTTCGTATAATTTATTAGGGTCATATCTTTCAGATTGAAGTCTTGGATTAAATTTTCTAAATGGCATTGAATCGTTTCCTATACCTGCGTTATATAGCCAATTTCCGTAATTGCTGTGAACATCATAGTCTATTAGCATTGACTCAAAGTACTCAGCACCAATTCTCCAATCAATTTTCAACTCTTTAGTTAAATAATTTGCAACATTTTGCCTACCTCTATTTGACATAAACCCTGTCTCAAGAAGTTCAATCATATTTGCATTTACAAATGGTTCATTTGTTTTACCTTTTATCCAATTTGACAATATCTCCGTGTCTGTTGACCACTCTTTATTATCACCATATATTCCATCTTTACTAAAAAACCTGTCTTTATGTTGCATTGAAACATACTTAAAAAAATCTCTCCAAATAAGTTCAAAGTATAACCAATATGTAGAATCATTTTTATCTACTTCTGATTCATATTTTTTCAACTGGTTGTAAATGTATTTTGCAGAAACTGATCCATTCGCTAACCATGGTGAAAATTTTGAACTGTAATTTTCTCCGATTAGTCCATTTCTAGTTGACTTATAATTTGATACATTTTTTGTATTAAAGAAGTAATCATAAATTCTTTTTTTACCATTAATCTCTCCACCATTAAACTTAAATACAGAGTTTCTATGAACTTCAAAATGGTCGAACCCTAAATCCGACAGTGATGGTATTGTGTAGTCAATTGCAATTTTATTATTATTATTTAATGGTTTTGGTATTGGTAAAATATTATCAACAGATAAATACTTTTCACATTTTTTTCTAAAATTAGAAAAACCTCTAGGGATGTTGTCATATAAAGTTTTTACATCCTTGGGTGAATATAGAAACTGATCAAAATCTTTTACTAGTTCAACGTTTTTTGGAAAATATGATTCTTCTAAAAGTTCATCTCTTGTCCATTCTGTTTGAAGAAAGACTTTTTCTATTTCATATTGTTTAATTATCTGGGGAATTGATTTATCAAGATAATCATGAGTTATAATTAAAGATATGTTTAGTTTTTCAAGTTGGTTTTTTAATTCTTTTACCGATTCTAGATAAAATTTTACTCTAAATTTCTCTGTTTTTTTAAATCCATACTTTGTAGAAATAAAATTTCTGGGGTCAATATTTATGAACCCAATAATTTTATCTGAACTATTTATTGCGTTGGTTAATGAACTATTGTCTTCAACCCTCAAATTGTTTCTAAACCATACTAAACTATTTATCTTTTTCTTCTGCATAATTTGCTACAGTATTTAACTTCATCCCAATTTTTCTGCCACTTTTTTCTCCATGAGAATTCAAGACCACATATGATGCATTTTTTTGTTGGTAAATTTTCTTTTTTGACTCCTCTCATTAATTAGTTTTAAGTGAACTGATTCCTCCATCAAATGGAATTATTTGACCAGTCATCCATTTACTTTTTTCACTTAATAAAAAATTAACCATTTCAGATATATCTTGAGCTGAACCAATCTCTTTCATTGGATGCCTATTTTTAGCGTTATCCTTTTTTGAATCAGAGTTTAGAAATTTTTCTGCCATTGGAGTGTCAAGTATAGATGGTGCAATAGCATTCACTCTTATTTTTGGGGCAAACTCGGCTGCAAGAGATCGAGTCAAACCTTCAATAGCACCCTTAGAAGCAGAAACTGAGCTATGAAAGGGCATTCCTAACTTAACTGCGACTGTACTAAACAATACAATACTTGGATTATCAGCAGACTGTAGTCTGGGTAAAACTTTTTGTAGTATTCTGACACAACCCATTACATTGATATTAAAATCATCCACAAATGTAGATGGCTTAATGCCTTTAAATGGTCTAAGATTTATTGTACCTGGTAAGTATACAAATCCATCAATCTGATCAGGTAACCAATCCAATTCAAATTCTTCATCCAAATTAAGTACATGAGACTTAATCTCTGTACCATTAAAGATTTCTGTATTTCTAGTAGATATAAATAAGTTATTATTATCTACAAGTTTTTTTGAAAGTTCATAACCAATTCCTGTCGAACCTCCTATTAAAAGTATATTTTTCATTTATTTGTGATCTCCAAAGATTTTTATTAATTCTTGCTTTCTGTATTTAAAAATACTGTTCAATTTAGAATTAATAAATAGGAAATTAATTAGTATTCCAAATGGACCTAATGGTATCTTGTAATGAATTACATCTTCAATTAATACACCATTTTCAATTTCTGTAAGAAAATGTTTGTGATGCCAGAAGCTGTAAGGACCAAATCTTTGTTCATCAATAAAAAACTCCTTGTCTTTAACTTGAGTAATCTCGGTGACCCAATTAATTTTTACACCAAGCAATGGTTTAACAGTATACTGTATTATTTGACCAGGGTAGGCTTTCTTTCTGTCCCAATCAGTTATATTGAAATCCATAGATTTGGGTGTTATTAATTCCAAATTGTTGGGCGATGATAAAAAATCCCATGCTTCATTCAAACTAATAGGTAGCTTTTGTGAATATTTTAACTTAAAGATTTTCATTTATAATTTTAATAATTTGATTTGTTGTTTGAGGTACAGGTAACCCTAAAACACTGGTATAACTGCCATTTACATGTTCAACTCCAATCATACCTATCCAGTCTTGAATACCATAACTCCCAGCTTTATCTATTGGATTAACATTTTCAACATAATATTCAATTTCACTATCAGTTAGACTTTTGTAAATAACAGTAGTACTTTCTGTAAGAACTTTAAAATTGCTTAGGGTTAAGAAACCAACTGAAGTAATAACATCATGGGATTTGCCTGCAAATAATTTAAGCATATATTTTGCTTCTTTCTTATCCTTTGGCTTACCTAAGCATTTATTCTCAAACCAGACAAGCGTATCAGCAGTAATAATGATTTCATTTTCTTTAATTAAATTATTAAAAGCATCTGACTTGTTTTTGACTATATATTCCGAAATTTCTGTTCCTTGAAGAGAATCTGGAAAACTTTCATCAACAGGGATGGACATCACTGAAAAATTGATTCCAGTCATACCTAATAGCTCTTTTCTTCTTGAAGATCCTGAGCCTAAGATAATGTTATACTTTGATTTATTTACTAAATCCATTTACCATGAATCCTCATTACTTGTTCAATTACATCTCTTACACATCCATATCCACCTTTTTTGTGTGATACATAATCACATATTGATTTAACATCAACAGATGCATCCTTAGGACAAGAAGATATGCCGACGACCTTAAGCGGTTTAATATCTGGATTGTCATCACCCATATAAAGAATATTTTTTTTCTCAATACCCTTATCCTTAATGAAGTTATCTAATATTTCAATTTTGTTAAATGCCTTAAGGAAAACATCCTCTACACCTAATGAATTGAGTCTTGTTCTCACATTTTCCTGCATACCACCAGATATGATAGCAATTCTGTATCCTTTAGATATAGCGTATTTTATAGCATAGCCATCTTTTGCATTGAATTGCCTATCAATTTTTCCATCATGAGTGTAAATAATTTTACCATTTGTCATAACTCCATCAACATCAAAAATGAAAGTTGTTATGTCTTTTAATCTTGTCTTATAACTGTCCATAATATTTATTTCAAATTTAAATAAACTTTAACATGATATTCGATGTTAAATTACTAAATATTAAAATTTCGTATTTATCTTTGATGGCTTTAAAATGGGATCTAAATTACTAAATTTTCTTTTTTCAACTCAGCTAATGCTAGTGTTGCTTGTATTATTTCCAATCGCAATGGGATTAGGGACTTTTTTAGAAAGTTGGTACTCTACTGATGCAGCTAGAATTTGGGTTTACAATGCATGGTGGTTTGAAGCTCTAATGCTTTTATTGATGGTTAACTTTATGGGTAACATAAAGAAGTATAACCTTTTAAGTAGAGAAAAATTATCAGTTCTTATTCTTCATTTATCATTTATTTTTATTTTACTTGGTGCGTTTGTTACAAGATATATTGGTGATGAAGGAGTAATGCCAATTAGAGAGAACAATATATCTAATTCTTATTTGTCTGAAAAAACATATCTGACTGTTTTTATTGATGGTGAAAATGAGGGAGTTACAGAAAGAAAGACTCTAAAATCTCAACTTCTTTTATCTGAGCATGTTAATAATGATTTTATAATTAACGAAAACTTTTACAATAAAAACTTTTCAATTTCTTTTGATGATTTTAGAGAGAATGTTACTGAGGGACTAGTACTTGATCCTTCAGGTGAAAGGTATATAAAATTAGTTGAGGCCGTTGACGGAAATAGACGTGAGCATTACATAAAAGAGGGTCAGATCTCTAGTATTCAAAATATTTTATTTTCTTTTAATTCCTATCAAAAAGGGGCTATAAACATAACTTCTGAAGCTGGAGAATATTTTATTGAGTCACCTTTTGATGCTCAATTTACCATTATGTCAACCCAGCAAAATGGTAATTTATCCAAAGATGTTAAGCAGCCATTAGAGCTCAGATCCTTATATCAAATACCTGGTTTTCAATTTGTGTTTCCAGAGCCTGCTTTAAGAGGTGTCTTCGAAATTGTTGATGCTGAAGTTACAGACAGGGAAATTGAAGATGCACTTTACCTAAACCTCAATTACAATGGTAAAACTGAAAAGGTTGCATTGTTAGGAGGCAGAGGATATGTTAACAGTCCAAAATCATTAACAATAGATGACCTTGATTTTCATTTATCATATGGTTCCAATGAGGTGGAACTTCCATTTAGCATTCAGTTAAATGACTTTATAGCTGAAAAATATCCAGGAACAGAAAATAGTTACTCTTCCTTTATGAGCAAGGTAACAGTTCAGGATAAAGAAACATTTGATTATGATATTTTTATGAATAACATTTTAAATTATAAAGGTTACAGATTCTTTCAAGCCTCATTTGATCCCGATGAAAAAGGCACAGTATTATCGGTGAACAATGATTTTTGGGGAACGTTCATAACATATGCAGGCTACTTTTTACTCTATTTAAGCATGATGGGGATTTTCTTTTTAGGAAACTCTAGATTTAAATTTTTAGCAAAACAATTAAATAAAAAGACAGCTGTTTTAGTCTTGCTATTTTTCAGTTCAGGGTTATTTAGTCAAAATAATAATTCGGTTCCTAAAAGTGAATATATTGACTCAATAATTACATCAACATCATATACTAAAGAGCATGCAAGTAAATTTGGAAAAATAGTTATTCAAGATAGTGGAGGGAGAATGAAGCCAGCTAACACTTTTTCATCTGAGCTATTAAGAAAGGTTAGTAGGTCTAACTCATACAATGGATTGAATTCTGATCAAGTATTACTCTCTATAATGGATAACCCAGGCGTATGGTTTAATGCACCACTTGTTTATATTAAATCACGTCAGAAAGGTGATACTATAAGAAAGATTATTGGACTAGATAAAAATGTAAAGAAAGCTCCATTAGTTTCATTTTTTGATTCTATTGGAAACTATAAATTGGCTGAAAACCTTGAAAGAGCCTATTTAGCTCCTGTTCCATCCCAAATTGAAAAAGATATAATTGAATTAGATAGAAGAGTTAACCTTCTATACTCCGCTTTAGAGGGTAAAATAATGAGGATATTTCCAATTCCAGAGGATTCTAATAATAAATGGGTTTCTTATCCTGAAGTGAATGATGTTGAATTTAGTGGTGCTGACTCATTATATGTAAATAATGTTCTTCAATTATATTTTCAAACTTTGAGAGTATCAAGAGAAAGTAGTGATTACTCTCAATCTGAGGAGTTGCTTGAAAGCATTAAAGGCTATCAACTTAAATATGGCGGAAATGTTATGCCAAGTGATTTAAAAATATCATCTGAAATAACTTACAACAAAGTAGATATCTTCAATAGACTTTATAAATGGTATCTATTACTAGGGGGCTTTCTATTATTGATCTTAATTCTTCAAATTTTTAATGATAAGAAATTCTACAATATTCTCATAAAATTTATTGAATACTCAATATATTTCTTGTTTATCTTAAACACATTAGGTCTTGCCGCTAGATGGTATATAGCAGGTCATGCTCCTTGGAGTGATGCATATGAATCAATAATTTTTGTCGCATGGGCAACAGTAATATTTGGTATAATATTTGGAAGAAAATCATATTTTACTTTGGCTTCAGCAACTCTAGTATCCTCTATTATTTTGTCTGTTGCTCACATGAATTGGTTAGATCCTTCAATTGCAAATCTTCAACCTGTGCTTGATAGTTACTGGCTTATGATTCATGTTGCTGTTATAGTTGGAAGCTACGGTCCATTTGCCATTGGTATGATCCTGGGTATAGTTGTACTATTACTGACAATTATTGCAAATAAAAAGAACAGAAAATCTTTTGTTAAAAAATTAGAAGAATTAACTATTGTCAATGAGTTATCATTGACTATTGGACTTGTAATGTTAACAATAGGTAACTTTTTAGGTGGAATGTGGGCAAATGAAAGTTGGGGAAGATATTGGGGATGGGATCCAAAGGAAACATGGGCTCTAATAAGTATTATTGTTTACACGGCAGTACTTCATTTAAGAATAGTGCCGAAACTTAACAATAAATGGCTTTTTAACTTATTAAGTATTATCTCATTTGGTGCAATACTTATGACTTATTTCGGTGTCAACTTTTATCTAGTTGGCCTTCATTCATATGCTTCTGGTGATAAAGTCATTACTCCTGACTTTGTATATTATTCTATTGGTTTTATAATTATTTTAGGCTTAATTTCTTATTTTGCAAATAAGAAAAACCAAGTTCTTTAATGATTAAAATTAAAATTGAAAATGAGTATTCTAGCTTAAAAACTGTAATACTTGGAATAGCCAATGATATAGGCGAACCTCCAAATATATTTGATGCATATGATCCACGATCACTATATCATGCCAAGAATAATTCTTTCCCAAATGAAACTGATTTATTAAAAAATGTGGAGAAATTCCATAATAAATTATTAAAACATAATGTTGAAATTCTTAGGCCAGAAAATATACCTAATTGTAACCAAATCTTCACAAGAGATCTGGGGTTTGTAATATCAAATATCTTCTTTATGTCTAATATTGTGCCTGCCCGGCAAGATGAAATCAAAGGAATAGAAAATATTATTACAAATCTTGATGTTGGTGTAGTTAAACTACCTGAGTTTATGCACATAGAGGGGGGAGATGTAGTTTTGCATAACGGCAAATTATTTATAGGGACTTACTTAGACGCTAATTATTCATCTTTAATTACTGCTAGAACAAATATTGCGTCTATTGAATATTTAAAAAAGATGCTACCAAACATTGAAATTATTCCAATTGAAATAAAAAAATCGAATATAAACATATTTGAAAATACACTTCATTTGGATTGCTGTTTTCAAACTATCGGTCCAGATAAAGCAATAATATGTCCTGATGGTTTTAAAAATAAAGAAGATTATGAGTTTTTAATTAATTTTTTTGGAAGAAAAAATGTTTTCCTTGCAAATTCCAGAGAATCTTTTTTGCTTACATCAAATGTATTTGTTATTTCTCCTGAAGTTGTGGTATCTAATAAAGGTTTTAAAAGGTTAAACAAATGGCTGGAGGAAAAAGGTATTTTAGTTGAAAAAGTTGATTACTCTGACGTCTCAAAGATGTCAGGTTTATTAAGGTGTTCAACACTTCCCCTATATAGAGAATAATGAGCCATTTTAGTTCTAAAATATTAATGATTTCTCCTGACAAATTCAGGAATAATGAACACACTCTTTTGGATAATGTTTTTCAATCAAAAAAAACTAACCAAAATCAGATTGAGCATTTAGCGATAAAAGAATTTAATAGGTTAAGAGAACTTATTTCGAATTCGGGAATAGAAGTATTCAGTTTTGATGATGATAGTAAATTTGATACTCCTGATGCTGTATTTCCAAATAATTGGATCTCTTTTCACTACCATCATAAAGCCATATTATACCCAATGTTTGCCCCCAACAGGAGGTTTGAGAGAGAGTCTAAAATATTAGACAAGCTTTCTGTTTCTGGAATTGAGATTGAAATTATAAATGATTACTCTTTGTATGAAAATGAAAATAGATTTCTAGAAGGAACTGGAAGTATTGTGTTAGATAGAAAATCAAAAAAAGCTTATTGCTCTTTATCAGGAAGATCTGATTTAAGTCTTTTTAAAAAATTCTGTTCTGATATGAATTATATCCCTGTTGTCTTCAATTCTTCACATGAATCAAAACCAATCTATCATACAAATGTTATGATGTCAATATGTAATAATTTTACAATTATATGTCTAGATTCAATTAGGGATAAAAATGAAAGAAACAATGTTATTGAAAATTTAAATAACTCAGGATTAGAGATTATAGATATAAGTATTAATCAAATGACCTCTTTTCTTGGTAACTGCATTCAGCTAATTAACTCAGATCAATCTCCTGTGCTAATAATGAGTTCTAGAGCTTTTAATTCAATTACTAAATCTCAAATTAAACGAATTGAATCACATACAGAAATTATTCATTCTGACATCAAAACCATTGAG
>Ga0208624_1000929_pt1 | contig 14460 bp, 12 predicted proteins | sample Knorr_S23_td_DCM_FD_185607 | JGI IMG/M metagenome (GOLD analysis project Ga0208624, IMG submission 185607) | Marine microbial communities from Southern Atlantic Ocean transect - Knorr_S23_td_DCM_ad_71m_LV_A (SPAdes) (version 2) | ecosystem: Environmental > Aquatic > Marine > Oceanic | place...
GACTTTATCTTTCTTACTTTTTTAATTTACCCTCAGGACCAACTATGTCTATGGTTGCAACCTTCCTTTTTGTAGTCTGCTTTTTTGTAAATCAATTAAAAAAAACAAAAATTTAATTAAATAATGTACTCAATTTGGCTTACAAGCTCAGAACATGACCAAGAAATTTACAGTTTAATTCAAAGATTTGCAGATGAAGAAGGTCAAGATGCTTTTATACCCCATATAACGCTGGTCACACAAATCTCTACTCGAGAAAAAGCAGCTAAAATTCTAAATGAACTTTTAAAAAACAAATGCAGTATTCTTTTTGATAAAATTTCAGTTGGTAATACCTACTTCCAGAAACTTTTCCTAGAGTCTTCTGATAACTCATATTTTTTTAAATCTATCTCAAATATTCAAGGTTGGCCAAGTTTATGGGTACCTCATTTATCGTTGTACTACGGGGATGAGTTACCCAAATCTTTTGACCTGGGGGAGCTCAATAAACTCATCCCTGTAGCACTCACTTTTGACACTATTGCTGTTTACAAAACAGGACCTCAAGTGTCAGAGTGGAAGGAGATAACCACTCTTTATTTGGATTGATTCCAAAACAACAAATATATTTGTGATACCTAAACAATTGCAAAACTTTCATTTGAAAAATCTATTGATAGGCTTTGCGATGCAGATATCATTGAAAAATTACTTTCACCAACACCAAGAATTGCTGGAATATTGTGCTCAGCACACCTTATCGCCATGTGAGAATTTGGCCCCCCATACTGAGTAATCAAGGATTTGATTTTATAATTAAAAATCCAATCCCATCCGGGGTCTGCTGCTGGAATAACTACAATTTTATTATCAAGATCATAAGGCTGATTTGAATATTTATCTAGAAGTAAAACTTTCCCAGAAACTGTTCCTTGTCCAATGTAATTTCCGTCTTTGCTCATTTCCTCATATAAATAAAAATCATCAGATGACGAGATTAAATCAGGCATTAATGTATTTTTAAGATCTAAATTAATTGTATTTTCCTGGTTAAATTCAATATTTAGTCGTTGAAAAAGTTGTTCGTCGCTTATATTACGCTTCTCTATCTCATTCAAAATACCGTCAATTCCTTTTGTGTAGTAAAATTTTGAATTCTCTCTTGTTGCAATAGCGGTCTGAAACATTTCAACCCAGGCTGATGCGGTGTATGGAATATTGTTTAATTCAAAATATTTATCAATATTTGAAAATATAATTTTTTGCAATGAAATATTTTCATCTTGGGGTTCACTATTATGAACCAACAGCTCTGTAAACTCTAAATTATTTTTTAGATTAGATGAAGATAGATTATAGTTACCGGCTCTTATATGTCCATAAATATCTAAAAAGCTACTGAGACTTTTTTTTCCAAGTTTGACCTGATAGGCATCCGACTTCATTTTCGTACTTATCGACTTTACTGACAACAGCAATGAGTTCTTTTGTGCTTCGGTAATTACATCTTTTCTCAAAAGATTGTTTAATTGAGCAAAATACACAAATCCCAACCTTGAATGATGAGTAAATGGCAATGCCATATTGTCTCTAATAAATTCTATATTTTCCTTTTTGGAGTATTCAAAATGCTCATCAAGCAAAGAGAATGCTCTTAACATAGTCTCATTATTTTTTTCTAGAGTTGATTTGTTTAAGATATCAATTTCAATTAAATCCTGATGCCATTTATGAATCTCTTCTGGGCTAATAATGTCTTTATACTCAATAGCAAATTCATCTTCAGTATCAAACACATATGACGATCGAGAGATATTAAATTCAATTGAATCATGTAAATGTGGTTTCTCTTTCAATTTTTCTAATTGATGCTGTATTATTTTTTCACAGCTATCGATTTGTAAGCTTCGAGTTAAAAAACTATTTAAACTATGGTTTACATTTATGTAGGCAACATTATTGAATAATTCCATTAATTTAGCCGGTTTATATTTTCTATAACCAAATTCACCACGCTGTATATTCCATGTTGAGTCTGTAAACATAAATTTGTACAAGCCAAATGCAACATTGTCGGGTTTTTTTCCAATCATTTCGGCTGGATTCATGTCTGACATGTTGCTAAATAGCTGATTTACACCAAAACGATCGTTCGTAGTTTCTTTTAAAGCTTTATATTTTTTGACATTCTGCTCAATTATTTTTTTTTCTGCAAATATCAAATCCTTATAAACTTTTTTCTCCATCATAGGCCGTACTTGTAAAAGCAGAGGAGAAGAATTGCTGTCTAGAACCATTTCAATGTCTAAATGTTTGTTCCCAAATAAATCTTCTAGTTTTATCAGAATTTTTAGATATATAGAATATTCATCATATTTTTTTGGTAACTTGTTTATTGATCTATGAACATAGAAATTTTTAATTTGATTGTATTTTCCAGATGTAACCGCATCAGTTTCTGGCCCATTATAAATTGAAAATGAACGATAAAGAGAGTCTGTCCCAACCTTAAAAGATGTAAGCACAGACACACTCTTTGCGTTTTTTACATAATCTTGCAAAATTACGGTTTGATTGGCATCTTTTTCATAGCTATTCAGGACCTGATTCCATGATTCTTTTATATCGTCTATTCTCTCCTTGCTAATTGGTCCGATGGAAAGATATTTACCTGCATTAGATGAGCTCTCTAAGTCTTCATTAGAACTATTGCTTCTTATCATTATTTCTTCTGAAAAATCATTAAGAATCTCGTTAATATTTCCTAAATCTTCCAAAGAAAGCTCTCTAAAGTATGGAATTTCTATATCCGTATGATTTGCTACAAACTCAAGGTTTTTAGCTTTATTTCCATAATTTATTTGATCATCCATTTTTCACCTATTTTTTGACTGACTCCAAAGCTACTTGAACTTTTTCAGACGGAAATTCGTAATCAACCATATCTCCACTCAAAAAGTTTTCATAAGCTTTCATATCAAAGTGACCATGTCCACACATTGCTGTCAAAACAGCAATACTTTCAGAATTTTGGTCGGCATCTTTCACTGCCCTAATTGCTGATGCAATTGCATGAGTTGCTTCTGGAGCAGGAACTATGCCTTCTGTTTTAGCAAATAGTTGACCAGCTTCGAAACATTCTTTTTGGCCAATTGCTTCTGCTTCTATTGCTTTGTCTTCGTAAAGTGCACTCACAAGAGGAGCCATTCCATGGTATCTTAACCCACCGGCATGAATAGGATCTGGGACAAAACTTGAACCAAGAGTGTGCATTTTGACAACAGGTGCCATACCTACTGAATCCCCAAAGTCATATGTGTAAACACCTTTAGTTAATGAAGGGCATGCCTCTGGTTCAACCGCACGAATAATAGTTTTTTGCTCTGTTTTCATATTGTTCCTAGCAAACGGTGAAAATAGCCCAGTAAAGTTTGAACCTCCACCAGTACAACCAACAATTATATCTGGGTAGTCATCAGCCATCTCCATTTGTTTCAGTGCTTCAAGACCAATTATTGATTGGTGCATTAGAACATGATTTAGCACGCTTCCTAATGCGTATCTTGTTCCTTCTTCCTTCCTTGCAACCTCAATTGCTTCAGAGATTGCTATTCCAAGGCTTCCTGGAGTATTTGGATCTTCTGATAAAAATTGTTTACCGATATCAGTCCTCTCAGACGGGCTTGGATGGACAGTAGCCCCATATATTTCCATCATTGTTTTCCTGTAAGGCTTTGACTCAAAAGATGCCGCTACCTGAAAAACTTCAAGTTCAATTCCAAAGGCTTGGCATGCAAATGACAAAGCTGAACCCCACTGACCAGCACCCGTTTCTGTAACCATTTTTTTAATTCCTTCTTCCGCGTTGTAATATGCTTGAGGAATTGCAGTATTTGGTTTGTGAGAACCGGATGGTGATCCACCTTCGTATTTATAATATATTCTTGACTTTGTTCCCAAAGCTTTTTCAAGCCTTAAAGCTCTATACATCGGTGAAGGCCTGTATAGCTTATACAAATCTAAAACGGGTTCAGGAATATCTATATAACTTTGGTCAGATACTTCCTGCAAAATCAATCCCATTGGGAATAACGGTGCTAAATCCTCTGGGCCGATTGGATCCATTGTCTGTGGATTCAACTGCGGTGGTAAAGGATTTGGTAAATCAGGCACGATGTTGTACCACTGTTTTGGAATATCATTTTCATCTAATAAAAATTTGTACTGTTCTTTCATCTTTACTCCTTTGTTTGGGTTGAGCCCGGAGTTTTAATTTCAGTGACAGTAACAAAAAAACCGGGCTGTGCCCGGTTTAAGAACTAACTAGTGGGGCACCTACCTATGTAGTTGACCACCAATTCCAGCTAGTTACATTTTTCATTACCTATAAGTTACCAAATAATACTTAAGATGCAAAATTTATTTAAGTATAATTTTTAATTCTCCTATTCTTTATTAAATGGAAAACATAATACAAGCTACAAAGTTAACCAAAATTTATGGAGAAAAAGAAACCAGTGTTACAGCACTCGACAATGTAGATGTCCAATTTAACGAAAATGAATTTACAGCAATAATGGGACCTTCTGGTTCTGGTAAGTCAACATTGCTTCACTGTTTAGCAGGTTTAGACAGACCAACATCAGGACAAATATTCCTGAAAGATCAAGATATATCAACTTTAAATGACAAACAATTAACAAAAATTAGAAGAGATAGTTTTGGATTTGTTTTTCAAGCTTTTAATTTAATACCAACCCTAACAGCTGAAGAGAATATAACCTTGCCAGCATCCATTTCAGGTAAAAAACCAGATATGGATTGGATTAAACAAGTTGTAGAAACAGTTGATATCGGTGACAGATTAACACATAGGCCTAATGAGTTATCTGGTGGTCAACAGCAGAGGGTTGCTGCTGCCAGAGCAATGGCAACAAAACCAGAGGTTATTTTTGCTGATGAGCCTTCAGGAAACTTAGACTCCAAATCAAGCAAAGAGCTCTTAACTTTCATGAAGTCTGTAGTGGAGGAATTAAACCAAACAATAATAATGGTGACACACGATCCATATGCTGCCTCTTATGCAAGCAGAGTAATTATGCTTAAAGATGGAAGTATTGCAAGCGATTTAAACAAACCAACTCAAGAAGAAATTGTTGCAGAGGTTACAGCACTCACTAATATCTGATGTTTGGTTTTACAAAACGCCCTCTTTTTTTGATTGCATGGAAAAACTTAAAAACCTATCCCGTTAGGATTTTTCTCACTACGTCTTCCATTATTCTTGGTGTCGCAGTAATAATTGCTTCAAACATATTTTCAGAAAGTAATAAATCTGCGTTCGATAACTTATTTTCAGGAATTTATGAAGGAGTTGACTTAGTTGTACAGCCGATTCAGGAAGATTTTGCACAGGGCTTTAGTGGAGATGGAGGACAGGGTCCTATTTCTTTCGAGGTAAAAAAAATACCCGATAATAGAATTCAGGAGATTACAAACTTGCCTAGTGTAAAAGCTGCATGGGGTGAAGTTTTAGGTTTTGCACAATTCATAAAAATTGTAGATGGCGAAACAGTATTAATTTCAAATGGATTTGCTCCTACATTTGGTGCAGCATGGGACAGTAATCCATATGCACAGCAGTGGTCACTTGTAGAGGGAGAACCCCCGACAAATAAAAAAGAAGTTGTCATGGACGTCGTAACTGCTGAAAATCATAATTTTTCAGTCGGAGATAGGGTGACAGTTCTTGCTGGTGCGACACCTGCATCATTTACAATTGTTGGAATCGCAGAGTTTGCTAATGTTGGTGCACCAGGTGGTGCAACTTTTGCTTTATTTGAATTTAGAACTGCCCAAGCCCTTCTTGATTCAAAAGGAGAAGTAGACCTTATCAATGTAGTTATAGAAAACAATTTTGATATCAACGATGTAAAAAATGATATAACAAACCTAGATTCAGAAAATTTAAATGTAATTAACGCTCAAGAAGCTGCAGCCGAACAAGCTGATTCAATTAAACAGGGTCTAGATTTTTTTAACACAATACTCAATGTTTTTGCAGGGATTGCAATTTTTGTTGGTGCTTTTATTATTCAAAATACCTTCAGAATACTTTTACTCCAAAGAACAAAAGAACTGTCTTTGCTTAGAGCGCTCGGCACATCTAAAAGACAGATATATAGGTTGGTCATATCTGAATCATTGTTTATGTCAATAATAGGATCAGGGCTTGGTATAGCTTTAGGTATTGGACTAGCAGTAGCAGTTAAAGAGGGGTTACAGTATTTTGAATTTGGTCTTCCTGACGGCCCTTTGGTTCTAACTACAGAAGCTGCAATCACAGGATTAATTATTGGTATTACAGTTACAATCTTTTCTTCTCTGCTCCCTGCTAGAAAAGCTTCACAAGTAAGCCCAATGGAAGCAATCAGAGACAGTGTTTCAACCCCACAAAGAAAGTCTTTACTTACAAGACTTCTGTTTGGCTCGATAATTTCTATTGTTGGATTTGGAGTACTGTTTGGAGTTTTGTATGACTTCTTAGATCTCCCCACCTTATCATCCTTGCAACAAGTTGGATTTGGCGCAGGTGTTATATTTATTGGAATCTCAGTTGTAACCCCGTCTATAACGAAGCCTTTTGTTTTTATATTTGATAAAATTTACAACTTATTATTTGGAATTTTAGGCAAATTAGCAACTGAAAACTCTAAAAGAACTCCAAGAAGAACTGCATCTACAGCTTCGGCTTTGATGATTGGCCTTACATTGATTTCTTTAGCAAATGTTATTACAACCTCGTTTAAAGCACAGGCAGAATCCCTAATTAGCGAAGTTATTCTTGCAGACTATCAGGTGAGTGCGGCAAATGTTTTTGCTTCTCCAGGTATTCCAACAGGTTTGTCAGAGGAACTTTTACAGCTCGATGAAGTAACCAAGCTCTCAAGAACAAGAGCAACAGTTGTTGGATTTAACGATAGACCTTTGATATTGGGTGCTGTTGATGAGACTGTTTTTGATCTCGTAAAAACTGATGATGTATCGGGAGATAGAAAAGACTTTCTTGATGAGAACGCTATCGGAATATTAAAACAAACTGCGGAAAGGGAAGAGCTTTTTGTTGGAGACGAAGTTGTTTTAACAATTCCTGAAGAAGGGGAAAGAACATTTACAGTGTCTTACATATTTGACTGGACTACACAGCCTCCAGCAGAATTTTTTGTCTTACTTGAAAATAATTCTTTTTTTGCGGATGAGTCTTTAGATACAGAACTATATTTTAATGTTGATAAAAAAACTCCAGAGTTAGAGGAGAAAATCAATGCAATTGTTGATGAATATCCAGGAGTAGAAATAAGAGATGAAGATGGTCTGGTTGAAGAGGCAAACAACCAAATTCAGTTACTTTTAAATGTAATATACGGATTCTTGTCGATATCTATTTTTGTAGCACTTTTTGGAATAACCAACACACTATCACTTTCTGTTTTTGAAAGAACAAGAGAAATAGGTCTTATGAGAGCTATAGGTACTTACAGAAAACAAATTAGAAGAATGATCTTTATTGAATCATCTATAATTTCAATATTCGGAGCAGCATTAGGAACAAGTCTGGGTATATTTTTTGCTTGGAGCCTCATACAAACCCTTGCTGACGAAGGGTTCACCGTGTTCGCAGTGTCTATCCCTCAGACAGCATTATGGATTGGAATTTCGATTATTGCAGGAGTAATCGCTGCAATACTTCCTGCAATTCGAGCATCCAGACAAAATATTCTTGAAGCCATCTCTTATGAGTAAAACATACAGGACTTAAAATTACAATATGGCTCAACAAGAAATAATTAATTTACTATCTGAGATGGTAAAAATTCCATCCATAAGTTCTGATAAAGATCATAGAGATGATGTGGATGCTTCGGCCCAATTCGTAGAGGACTTATTTGCAGACCTTGGTCTCAATACACAAGTTATAAAAGTACCAGGAGGAATGCCTGCTGTAGTCGCTCACACTGAGATTGATCCGGACAAGAAGACAGTACTTTTATATGCTCACCATGATGTTCAGCCTGTGGGAGATACAAGCCTTTGGAACACGGACCCTTTTCAACCAGAAATGATTGATGGAAGACTATTTGGTAGAGGATCTGGAGATAATAAATCTGGAGTAGTGGTACATTACAACGTCATAAAACAATTAATTGATGAACTACCTGTAAATATAAAAGTGTTTATTGAAGGTGAAGAAGAAATTGGTTCTCCAACAATGGCTTTATTCATAGAGCAAAACAGAGAGGCGCTTGAGGCAGATGTAATAATTATTGCTGATTCTGGAAATGTAAAAATTGGAGTACCAACTATTACAACAACCCTTAGAGGTTTAGTTGATGGAATTATTGAAGTTGATCAACCAATGAGGCCAATTCACTCAGGCGTTGGAGGAGGTGTTGTACCAGATGCTTTTATGGTACTCAGTAGAATCATTTCCTCGTTTCATGATGACAAAGGAAATCTTATGATAGAAGGTTTAACTTCTACAGATATGAAAGTTACCGAACTTGAGGAGTCCTTTCTTAAAAAAATGCTTGGCTCAGATGATATTACCCTTTTTGACACTGAAAGTATTTCAAAGAGACTCTGGTTAGAGCCAGCGTTAGATGTACTTGCAATCGACGCCCCGCCAGTAAAAGAAGCTGTTAACTTAGTTATTCCAAAAGCTAGGGCAAAAGTCAGTTTAAGACTTCCACCAACAGAAGACCCAGATCATGCTATGAAGATGCTCGAGGAGCATATAATGAAAAATATTCCATGGAATGCATCCGTTAAGTTTATTCCAAACTCTAAAGGTTCGGGAGTTGTGGCAGATCCAAACAAACCCTTCACTACAGAATTAGTAAATAGTTTTAACTCTACTTGGGAAAATGAAACTGCATATATAGGGGTAGGCGGATCAATTCCTTTTGCTAATGATTTTGTCAGAGAGTTTCCAAATGCAGAGCTTGTCTTAATTGGGGCTGCTGATGAAGAACTAGGAAACGCTCATGCTCCAAACGAGAGCGTACAAATCGACCATATTGAGATGCTTATCGAAAGTCTTGTTAAGACTTTGAAGAATATTTAGACCCTACAACTACACAAATGGAAATAGGAATAGACTCCTTTGCTAAGAAGACTTTAACAAATGAAGGTGGCACTGTTGACGATGATGCAAAGGCCATGTCGGAGCTCATTGAACGAATTGTACATGCCGATAAAGTTGGGATTGATGTTTTTGGTCTTGGGGAACACCATAGAGAAGAGTTTCTAGACTCTGCAGCACATAATATACTCTCAGCTGCGGCATCAAAAACAGATAGTATACGATTAACTAGTGCAGTCGCAGTAATTAGTGCAATGGATCCAGTAAGATTATTTCAAAATTACTCAACATTAGATTTGATTTCTAACGGCAGAGCAGAAATAGTCGCAGGTAGAGGCTCCTTTAATGAGGCTTTTCCTTTATTTGGACTTGACTTTAATGATTATGACGACCTCTATGCTGAGAAACTTGATCTTCTTTTGAAAATTAGAGATGAACAACAAGTTACTTGGTCCGGAAGATTTAGACCATCTTTAGAAAATCAGATTGTTTATCCGAGGCCTGTTCAAAAAAAATTACCAATATGGGTAGGTGTTGGAGGAACTCCCGCATCATTTGTGCGAGCAGGTTCCTTAGGCCTACCTCTTATGATTGCTGTAATTGGAGGTGAGACACATAGGTTTAAGCCGTTAGTTGATCTTTACTATAAAGCAGCTGAAGAGGCAGGCCATGAAAAATCTTCCTTGAAAATAGGACTTCACTCACTTGGTTTTGTGGCAAACACAAAAGAAGAAGCAGTGGAAAAATACTATCCGGGTTATAGAGTATGGTTTAACCAAATTGGCAAAGAGCGTGGCTGGCCACCAGTTACTATGGAGAGATTTGAACAACAAATTGGTGACTTAGGAGCTTATGTTATTGGAGGTCCAGAAGAAGTTGCTGAGAAATTAGTACGACATAGTAAGGCTTTGGGAGGCATTTCACGCTTTACTTTTCAAATAGACAATGCTGGTCTGTCTCATGATGACCTTCTTCAGACATTTACCCTCATCGGGCAAGAGGTAAAACCATTAGTTCTCGAAAAGTCCTAGATTTACACAAACTTTACACAAATTTAACAAAATCCAACACAAGCCCAATAAAAATTTTGTAGAATAGCCATGTAATTTAGGGAAGTTAAATTACACCAACAAATTAATAAACGGAGCTTATGGAAGGTAGGTTATCTTATGAAAACATTTTTTACGCAACCAATCGGCAATTTAGCAAGACAAAATGCTATTACATTTTTAGTATTGAATCTTTTATTTGTAGCATTACAGCTATCAGGCACAACAGCACTTGATGCGCTTGAAGATTTGATAAACTTCATCTGGGGTTTCTCTCTCGCCACAATAGTTATTACTGCATATTATCTTGCTGAAGATCATGTTCCAGATTATTGGAGATCAGCACACAGCATTTTAGCTACAGTCATAATATTCGGAACATTTCTTGAAATTACTGAATTAGAGGATGGATTTCTACCAATGTACTTTTTTTGGGCATTTAATTCATTAATTTATAGCGTTACTCTCAGAGGTAATGGAGTATTTCGTCCTGTTTATGAGAACATGACAATACTTGGAGCACTGTTTCTACTTATTGGAAGCTCAGCAACTCTATTTTTTGGCTTTGAGCCTACAGATTCCTTTCAACAATTTGGATTTATTGGATGGCTTGTTTTGATAATTGGTTTTAGTTTAGGAAATTATTTTGCCTGGGGTGATAAATCAACAACAAGCAATGAAGTTGAATAAAAAAGAACAGGAGTTTAATCGATGAGATCATTTTTTGTACAACCAGATAAACAACAAGCTAAAGGATCTGCGATTATGTTTATCTTTTCAGAAGTCTATGGCTTTCTTGAGCTAGGAATAAATGGTTTAGATAAACTAATTGCATTTTTTGGGGCAGTCGCTTTTGCTAATGTGATTTTGTTAAGTTACCAATTAGTCGAAAACAATAATGTTCCAAAAAGTTGGGAAACCGGAACAGCAATGATCGCAGCTGTGGCTTTAGGTTTTGGAATCTTTGATACAGCTTACATTGGAACAGAAGCTCCTATAAATACTGATGGAATTTATTTGTTTATATTGATAACGATAATTGGATTCAATGTTGTTGCTGAAGGCGTTGTCTCAAACATATGGAGGTACATGGCAATAAGTGGCTCATTAGGTCTGCTTTTTTTTATAGGATATGATTATTTCTTTGATGGCTCATTCTTTGATAATTTGCCTGAATGGGTATTTCCTATTGGTTTAGTTTTTTATGTTTCATGGCTTCTTGGAATAGGGGTTGGAACATATACAGCTTGGAACAAGAGAGAAGATTAAAAAGAAAGAGAATATTAGAAAAAGGAGAAAGAAAATAAAATGAAAAAGTTCTTTATACAGGACGTTAAAGAAGGATCACAACAAGCAGCCTACATGTTTATAGCTATAAATGTTGTTTGGTTTGTTGGAGGCATAGCTGAACTAGATTATGGAGTTTTTGAAAATGTACTTCAATTATTCTGGTCCTTTTCACTTGTAGGAATACTTCTGGGATTGAAAGATCTTCAAGGAGATACAGTTCCTGAAGATTGGAGACAGGGATACACAATGATTGCTGCGGCAGTGTTTGTTGCATCACTTCTTGGTATTAATGAAGATCTAAACACTTCTGGTGTTTGGACATTATTTGGATTTGTAATATTAGGCCTAGGTGTAACCTCAGAAGGTGTAATCGATAATATCTGGAGATATGCAGCGATTATTGCTGGATTGTCTGGAATTGTAGGAGCTGGTAGTGAATTTATTACTGGAACTAATATCATTGCAGATACTCCTTTCCAGTTTGTTTTTTTCTTAGCATTTATTGCAGGTGTCGGAATAGGCCCACTACTTGCTTGGAATAAGAAAGAATAGTTTATGTATGTAAGATTAGGATTAGCGAACCCCAAAGAAGGTATGGCAGAAGACGCTTTAAATTACTTTAGGGACGTAGCAATACCAGTATACGATCAGGTAAGTGGACTATTAGGAGCTGCTGCATGCATTAATAATGAAGGACAGCTTATGGCTTGGACAACATGGGCTAATAATGAAGCTAAAGAAGCAGCTATGGCTGAATTCCAACAGAACCTTGCTGGGCTTGCTGAACTGTTGAATGAACCTCCAACTATTCTTGAGGGCCCAATGGTAGCTGGACAACAATACATTATGGTACCTAAAGATGGTGAAGAGCCATTTTTTGCAAGATTTGTAATGGGTGGAGGCACACAAGAAGGAAAAACTTACGATGACATTGCTGATTTTATGACAAATACTGTTTATACAGCATATGAAAATGTAGAGGGTATTTATGCTACTGGAGCCTGCAAAGTAGATGAAAACAGTGGGTTTAGTTTTAACTTTTGGACAAGCCATGATGCCGCGCACGCGGCTTCAGAAGTAATTTCATCTGTTGTTTCAGATGCAGTCGCAAGCTTGATAAAAGAAGCCCCCAAAGAACTTACCGGTGAATGCAACGTTTGGAAAAATTATGTTGATTTTCCAGTAGGAAAAATTTAATACTATTGATTTGTTAAAGGAGGAAAATGTATTTTAGATTAACTCAAGTAGATGTACAAGAAGGAAAAATGGATGAAACCATTGCTTACGCATCAGGTGTCATGGATTCATTTGTTGATACACCAGGACTATATCAGATTTGTATAGCTGAAATGAGTAATGGCCAAATGACTTCTTGGACAACATGGGCAAGCGAAGATGCAATGAATGCTGCAGGCCCTCAAATTCAAGAAGCTTTGGGAGGATTGGCAGATTATATTGCTGGCCCACCAACTATTTCACACGGTCCAATGAATGCTGGGCAAATCTACCAAAACTTAATGAAGGGTGAGAGAGACGGAGAGCCTTTTGTCGCTCGACTTGGCTTTGGAGCCGAATACCAAGATGGCAAACTAGAAGAAGCAACTGATTGGGTACAGAATACTGTGTATGCTGGTTATGAAGGAACCCCAGGACTAATGGGTGCATTAGCTGCTGATGTTGGTGGTTCTGTGGTAACAATGAGTACCTGGGAGAACCAGGAATCTTTGGATGCATCACAAGAAAAGTTTCAAGAAATCATGGCAGATGCCATGCAATATGTAAAAAATCCTCCAACCGTTGTGACTGGTGTTTGCAACCTTTGGAGAAATAACGTGAGTTTTCCAGCAGGAAAATTATCACAGTGGAACAAATAAGAAAGGAAATATATGTTAAGTACTAAAGAAGTAGCAATTGGGTCAAGCATGGCTAGAGTTTTTGTTATTGGAATAATTCCTAATTTCTTAATTCAGGCACTTGCTCTTGATCCAACAGTCGTTGGTTACAACGAAACATGGGGACCAGTTATCTCGACACTAAATGTGATTACTGGGTTTGCATTGTTATTTGTTTTTGCTCTAACAACTAAGTTGTTTGGAGACGACAATAATCCATATGTAAGAATTACTGGAACAATAGCTTTTGTTACTCAGTGCATTTTTGTTCAAGATGCATTTGCAGGACCCTTAGCTTCAAATAGCGACAATGCTTTTTTGACAACTAATCAAGTTTTGCAAACAACAGGTACCAATGGTCCTGTTTGGGCTCTTTTTCTTGGAATATTTACAATTACTGTTTTGCGAAGCAGTAAGGTAGATCTCTTACCAAGTTGGGGTGTTATTGCAGGATATGGAGCAGCCATTTTAGTAATGACTAATGGTTTAGGTTCAGCCTTTGGTTTAATTCCTGATGCTGCAAATTTGATTATCTTGATATTAGGCGGAGTGATACTTTACCCTGCTACAGTTTGGGCACTAGGTGTTTCATTTAGAGCATCTTTAAACACAGCAGAATAAGTCTGAGGAAATTATTCCGTAGAGTAAAAAATTAAATAAATGTATGCAGTAGCAGTCAGTATTTTATTTCAAGACGGGAAGCTTGATGAACTCAAAGAGTTCTTTGAAAATACAGGCTTCCCAGCTTTAGAAATTCTTAAAGGAGACTTGTATTCAATAGCCTTTTTTAATCCAAAAGACAATGTAAACCTAGGCATTGCTTTTATGAAGGACAAAGAGACTGCAGATAAATTTGCACAAATTAGAAACGAGAACTTGATGCAAATACAAGATCTGCTTGCTAGTTTCCCAAGGGTTTATGAAGGTGAACTATTGACTGGCAAGACCCTTAAAGACTCCCTTGTTGCAGAACCAAGAGAATCTTTGTTTTTGGCATTCGCAAAGTTGGATGTAAAAAATGCTGACGAATATATGAATCTCCAAAAAGAAATTTATCTACCAAAACTAGAAAAAGATGAGGGAATTATTTCTTACGGATCAATTA
>Ga0208624_1000934_pt1 | contig 14421 bp, 15 predicted proteins | sample Knorr_S23_td_DCM_FD_185607 | JGI IMG/M metagenome (GOLD analysis project Ga0208624, IMG submission 185607) | Marine microbial communities from Southern Atlantic Ocean transect - Knorr_S23_td_DCM_ad_71m_LV_A (SPAdes) (version 2) | ecosystem: Environmental > Aquatic > Marine > Oceanic | place...
CGACGGCTTCCTCGCCGCCCTGCGTGAGCTGAGCGGCTACGGGATGGAGGTGCTCGCAGCGCAGGTGCAGGCCAACTTCGCTCACAACTCCTTCGTCTTGAGCGGCGCGCTCAAGCGCCTCTCAGATGAGCGGCGGCTCTTCGACGCGGTCTACATCTGTGAGGTCCGCGTCGCCTCTGCACCGAAGAACTGGGAGTACTGGGACAATCTCGGCCTCTTCTGCCGAGACGCTGGAGAGTCCCTCGTCGGCCGGATCGACTTCCCCAACCCGCTCGCTACGAAGGAGGCCCGTGAGCGCGCGATGCCCCTCTTCGAGCGCGCCAACGAGGCCTATGAAGAGGCCTTCAAGCTCGACGACACCAAGCCTCACCTCCTCAACGACCGAGCTGTGATCCTGCACTACTACCTCGATCGTGAGTCAGAGCTCGCCATCTCGCTCTACGAGCGATCCCTCGCCCAAGCTACAGAGCTGCTCAAAGACCCTGAGGCCCTCAGCGAGTTCGAGCAGACCCTCGCGGAGACCGCCAAGCGTGACGCGGCGAACAACAAGGCCCGCCTGCTGAAGCGGATTGAGCGCAAGAAGAAGGAGCGCGAGAAGGCTGAGGGTGAGGAAGGATGAACCTCCCCTACCGCTTCCAAGAGGAGCCTGGCACAGAGCCGGTCCTCTCGGTCGACGGCTACTTCGGAGCGCCCGGGCTGAACCTCTCGCACTGGCCTGGGCATGAGACGCCCGAGGATCTCCGTCACGACCTCTCCACTGGAAGCGCGCTGCTCTTCGCCCGTCTAGATGAGGGCGAGCGCGCGCGCAGAGCGGAGGGCTGTGTCGCGGTCGTGAACAACCACTCCGACACGGACGGGCTCTGCGCCACCTACGCAGTGCTCCACCCTGCGCAGGCCCTGCGTCGAGAGACCGAGCTCCTCGAGGCCGCCGCCGCCGGTGATTTCTTTCAGGTCCCGAGCGAGCAGGCCTTCTGCATCGACCACTTGGTCAGCCGATGGAGAGAGGCCGAGACCTCTCCGATCGCTACGCGACTTGCCGAGTGCCCTGACGAGGCCGCACAGCGGCAGCTCGTCATCGTCGATCTCCTCGAGCGCCTCCCCAGTTGGCTAGAGGGTGGCTACACCGAGCATGAAGAGATCTACGGCCCAGCCCTTGAGCGCATGAGGGCAGACTGCGACTCCCTCAAATCCGCTGCGCGGGACGACCTCGTCCACTTCGACCTCACGGTCTGGACTGGCAAAGCAGAGTCTAGGTTCACGCCCGGCAGACACGCGCTCTACCACGAGACTGAGGCTGACCGCGTGCTGCTCCTCTCGCCGAGCGCTGAGGGCACGCGCTGTCGCTTCATCATCAACACGACCTCCTGGTTCGACATGGTGACCCGTGAGCAGCTAGAGCGCCCAGACCTTCAGGCCCTCTGCGCGAAGCTCCAAGAGCTCGAGCGCGCTGCGGGCAGCGACGCGGAGTGGCACACACATGACTCCACCAACCCCGCGCCGGAGCTCTGGTGTGGCGCGGCGGGGCAGCCCTCGTTCGACGAACACAACGAGCTCCTCAAGCCGAGCATGCTCAGCCCTGAGGTGCTGAAGTACGAGGTCGTCGAGGCCTTACGCGCGGTCTGGGTCTTCCCCGAGTAGCGCTCAGGCGCGCGATCGCGAGAGGCCACGGAGGGTCACTAGGACCAGGACGGCTCCAGCGAGGAAGAGGCCGCGGATACCTACCCACTGGCTGAGCAGGCCGCCACAGAACGCAGAGAGGGAGATGGCGAGGGTGCGGGCGCTGAAGACTAAGCCCATGCCACCGCCCCTTCGATCGAGCGGGAGCTCTGCCGCTGCGAGGCCGTAGGCACACGGGGAGGCCCCCGCCATCCCAACGCCTAGCAAGACCCTCGAGACGAAGAGGAGCGCGATCGCTCCTACGACAGAGTGGAGCGCCAGCGCGAGGGAGGCGATCCAAGCGCAGCGTTTGAGCGCGTGAGCGTGACCGACCTTGTCGCCGTGGCTGCCCCACCAGGGCATCGCGATCAAGTTCACAGCCGCCATCGCGCTGAAGAGGGCGCCGGTTGTGCGCGCTACAGCGGCGCTGTCTCCACCTGAGACGTCGCCGACGAAGAGCTCCATAAGGGGGTTCGTGACGCCGATCCCAAACTGCAGCCAGAAGAGGAAGACGACGACCCCGCGCAGCTCGGGGATCGCCAGCGCCTCTCGGAGGTCCTTGATCGCTGCGCCTAAGAGCGCGCGTGGACTCCGCTCAGCCGGCGTGGTTTGTCGTCGCGTGCCAGCGTCCTCCTTCGCCATAACGAGGACTAGCGCCGCTCCGAAGAGCGCCATCAAGGCGACCGTGCGGAAGACCACCTCTACCCCCAGCTCGGGTGTGAGAACGCCCCCGAGGAGCGGACCCACGACCGCGCCGAGCGCGATCGCAGTCTGCAAAGAGCCGGTCACTCGGCCTTGCCGATCGGCAGGGGCTGAGACCGAGACTAGGGTGATGCTAGGAGCGACGAAGCCGCTGAAGATCCCCTGCCCCAAGCGCATGAGGAAGAGCCCGAGCGGCGTCGTCATGTACGACATGCCACCAACAAAGATCGTGATCGCTAGCATCGCGCGCGCGATCATCGCCTTGCGTCCGATGCGATCGCCGAGCGCACCCCAGACAGGCGTCATGACGGCAGCCGCGAGGGGCGCTGCCCCGAAGACCAGCCCTGTCCATAGCTCGATCTCGGCGCGGTCGCTCAGGCCGAGGCTCTCGATGTGCCGTGGAAAGAACGGCAAGAAGCTCATCATCCCCGTCGCGGTGATGAAGTTCGCGGTCCAGACCGCCCAGTACGTTCGCTTCCAATCGCTCATCCCTGCAGGCGCACGCGCGGCGGCGCCAGCTAGGGATCATCCGCTCGCGAGGGCGCGGTGACAACCTCGAGCAGGTGCGCGTTCCCTCAACTGAGCTCGATGTGGGCTTCGCTGTCGGCTAAGCGCTCGCGCTCTGAGTTGAAGAGCGCCGCCCGGGAGAGGAAGACCGAGATCACCTCCGGGTCGAACTGCGTCCCGCCGCGCTCGGCGATCCACTCCATCGCGCGCTGATGTGACCACGCCTCCTTGTACGGCCGGCTCGTAGTCAGCGCGTCGTAGACGTCCGCGAGGCTCAAGATACGGGCCGAGAGCGGGATCTCATCGCCGCTCAGACCTCGCGGGTATCCCTCGCCGTCCCAGCGCTCATGGTGGCAGAGCGCGATGTCTCGCCCCATCTCCAAGAAGCCTCCCGCGTCGCCCTCTGCGCGCGCCGCCTCCAGGGTTGCTGCACCAATGGTGGTGTGAGTCTTCATCACCTCGCGCTCAGCCGTCGTGAGCGGCCCTGGCTTCTTCAAGATCGAGTCGGGGATGCCGACCTTCCCGACATCGTGCAGCGGCGCAGAGCGGACGAGGTCCTCGGTCCAACTGTCCGTGATGAGGTCGAGGTGAAGGCCGCGCATCCGCAGCCCCTCTGCGATGATGCGCGAGTACTGGCTGACGCGCTCGAGATGACGGCCGGTGTCGTCGTCACGCTTCTCAGCGAGCCGCGCGAGGGCGAGGATCGCAGACTGCTGTGCGCGATCACGCTCCGTCCGCCGCGCCTGATTGTCTAAGGCCACAGAGGCCGTCGAGGCGACCGCCTCAAGGTGAGCTTGCGCTGCGAGGTCTAGGGAGTCTTGAGCGCTTGATGGGGTCACGCAGACCTTCCCGTACACGCCCCCCTCAGACCCCATCAGCGTGACGCACCATGGGCTCTCTTCTTCTATCGGAGCGTTGGGGTCCAAGAGCACTCTGACTCCGCGGCCTCCAAGGAGTCCGCGCAACGCACGCTCCGTGAGGCTCACGATCTCGGCCGCGTCCTCTGCGCATGAGAGCTCGAGCGCGTGCTTCTGCAGTCCGGCCAAGGAGCCCTCACTCTCATCAAGGCGCTCCTCGAGGAGGACATTCAGATCCTGAAGCGCTGAGCGAGCGAAGCTCAGCTCTTGCACCTCCGCCTGCTCTCGGCGCTCCGCCTCAAGCTCAGCGATGCTCTCTTCGCATGCGAAAAGGACAGCGCTGGGGTCACAAGGCTTCGTGAGGAAGCGATGGACGGCGCATTCGTTCGTCGCTCGCTCGTGCACGCTGCGCGAGGTCTCCCCAGTCAGCATCAAGCGGCGCGTCGCAGGCCTGCGGGCGCGCACATCTCCTAGCAGGTCGAGCCCGCTCATCCCGGGGAGGCTGTGGTCCGAGAGGACGAGGTCAAACTCTCCGCCACCTTCGAAGGCGGACAGGGCCTGCTCTGCAGAGGTGACCACTCTCACCTCGAAAGAGGAGGAGAGCGTCGCAGCCAACAGGCTCGCCAAGTGCTCATCATCCTCGACAATGAGCACGCTCCAGGTGCGGCAAGGGTCGCTAGCTTGAGTCTTCATAGGGATCACCTGCTCCCTTTTCGCCTCATTGAGGGGGGCCCCTTGAGCCTCCCGTGCTCCTAGCGGGGGTTTCTTCCCTAGCCCTCACCCACAGCAGCGTGAGGCCTGCCTCCTGGGGCTGCGCTCAGTTCTTGTAACCCTGCAGCGGCGCAGGGATGCGCCCGCCCCGCCGGTGGAGCACGTCTGCGCCAAAGGAGCCCGGGTCCTGCACGATCGCGGTTCCAAGCAGCCCCCCCCACTCCACGGTCTCTCCAGGCCCCTTACCAGGGACAGGGATGAGGCGCGCTGCGGTCGTCTTTTGGTTCACCATCCCGATCGCCATCTCATCAGCGATGATGCCGGTCAAGACATTCGCAGGGGTGTCACCGGGGACGGCGACCATGTCCAGACCGACTGAGCACACGCTCGTCATCCCTGTGAGGGTGGCCAGGGAGAGCGCTCCATCAGCGACGGCCTCGATCATGCCCTGGTCTTCGCTGACCGGAATGAAGGCGCCAGACAAGCCCCCGACCGCCGAGCTCGCCATCGCGCCCCCCTTCTTCACCGCGTCTGTCAGGAGCGCGAGCACCGCGATGGTCCCAGGCGCGCCGGTACGATCGACGCCGATCGCCTCGAGGATGTCTGAGACTGAGTCGCCGATCTCGGGCGTGGGCGCGAGGGAGACATCGACGATCCCGAAGGTCGTGCCCAGCCTGCGGGCCGCCTCCCGCCCGACGAGCTCGCCCATACGGGTGACCTTGAAGGCCGTGCGCTTCACCGTCTCTGCCACCGCGAGCAAGTCGACATCCGGGCCGAGGCGTTCGAGGGCCGAGCGCACGACGCCAGGCCCTGAGACCCCAACGTTGAGGACGGTCTCTGCCTCGCCCGGTCCGATGTGCGCCCCAGCGACGAAGGGGTTGTCCTCGACCGCGTTGCAGAAGGCGACGAGCTTGGCGCAGCCGAGGCCGCCTGTGGAGGCGGTGCGATCGGCGGTCTCAAGGATGACCTCGCTGAAGCGCGCGACCGCGTCCATGTTGATCCCGGCGCGGGTGCTGCCCAAGGAGACCGATGCACAGACTCGCTCGGTCTCGGCCATCGCTCCGGGGATGGACGAGAAGAGCGCGTCATCTGCGCGAGTGAAGCCCTTGTGTACATAGGCAGAGAAGCCGCCGATGAAGTCGACCCCAACCTCCTTCGCTGCGAGATCGAGAGCGCGCGCCACGGGCACGAGGTCTCTCGCTCCAGAGGGACCGACCAGCCAAGAGATCGGAGTGACGGCGATCCGCTTGTTGACGATGGGGACCCCGTAGTCAGCGGAGATAGAGTCAGCCACGTTCACGAGCTCTGCGCCCTGCTGGACCACCTTCGCATAGACCTTCTCGCAGGTGGTCTCGAGGTCAGGGTCAGCGCAGTCGAGCAGGTTGATCCCGAGGGTCGTCGTCCTGATGTCGAGGGTCTCAAGCGCGACCATTCGGATGGTCTCGAGGATCTCTCTCTCTGTAAAGGACACGACGGGGCTCCTAGATCAGACGCGGTGCATGAAGCGGAAGGCCCGCTCGTGCATGACGTTTACGGCGTAGTCCTCAGGGCCACCTAAGCAGTCGAGCCGCTCCTTGATAGAGGCGAAGTCGCTGCCTGGTGAGAGGTTCACGACCAAGACCATGTGGAAGTAGCCCTCGATCATGCGCTGCGAGATGTCAGCGATGCTCGCCCCCGACTCCGAGAGGATCTGTGTGACCTCTGCCAAGACCCCAGGGCGGTTACGTCCGACCGCGGTCACGATCACGCTCCCGCTCTCACCATCCCCCTCTGGCTCTGGGAGATGCGGTAGAGAGGCCTGAGCGCCCTCTGCGTCAGGGCCGCGGTCAGGGCTAGCGGGGACCCAATCTCCTCCGCCGGTCACGAGTCGCACGCCGAGCTCCTCAGCGACCTGCCGCGCATGCGGGGTCACGACTGTCTGCGCACCGACCTCTATGGGGCCAGCGCCGGCGCGGCGCACATCTTCAGCTGTTAGAAATCTCCTCGGCACTTAGCTCGCTCCTAGAGGTGACGCACCAAGTCAGCGTGGGGCCGGGGAATGACGACGTCACGCGCGAGCATCCCGCGCTCAGAGGCGATGCTCGCGCCGACGGTGACTGAGGCGCGCACGTCGCTCACCTCTCCTGTGATCGTGAAGTAGCTCTTCCCGCCGAGGCCGTTGGCGATGCGCAGCTCAAGGAGGTCTACGGTCGCCTGCTTCAAGGCAGCGTCTGCAGCCTGTACAGCTGAGGCCACCGTCGTCGTCTCGACGACGCCGAGGGCGTCGATCTGACCGTTGATGCTCCCGCGCCTGCGGAGGCCGAGCTCGACCTGCTCATGGACCTGCGTAAGGAGGAGCTGATCTACGAGGTCACCGCCAGCGAGGCTCGCGCCTCGGTCGATGGCGCTCCGGAGGTCGTCTACGCTCCCAGTGAAGAGCATCACGTACTTGCCAGGCTGGACAGGCTCGCTGAAGAGCATCTCGATCTCTGATTCCCAGAGGATGGAGTCTGCCACCTCGATGCCACGGGCCACGCTGCAGAGTTCGAGCACAGCGACCGCAGCGCCTAGGTGGGCGTCGTCGCGCAGGTTCGGGTTCTCGTCGTTTCTGTTCATGTTCATCTCCAAACTGTCAGAGCGGCGCTAGAGGCGCCGCGTCATCTCTCAGTGTCCTCCGCTCGAACGGGCCCGATCGTGCGCCCATCTTCTAAGTCCATGCGATCGATAATCGCGCTCACCGCCGTCTGAAAGCCGACGTCGTGTCCCTTGCCGATGCAGTGTCGTGCAGCGCGCCCGAAGACGACGAGCACCCGCTCCCCGACGCCTGCACCGAGGGGATCCACCGCGACGATGGTCTCCGCGGACTCGTCTCCCGTCGTGAAGGGCTGGACGACGAGCATTCTGAGCCCTTCTAAGGTCGGGTCCTTCACCGAGGCCCAGACGTTGCCAACGACGGTGCCGACCAACATCAGCTGCTCCCCTCCTTCGCGAGCTGGTGCGAGTCCACAATGCCGACGACTGCAGCCTCTAAGGCGTAATCACCGTCGCCTCCACAGGCGACTCGCGCGGCCTTTCCGAAGGCCACGAGCACCTCTTCACCCACACCGGCGCCCATGGGGTCAGCCGCGACTACAGGCGTCACCATCGGCGCAGCGGGGTCATCCCCAGCGTCGAGGGCCTCGACCACCAAGAGGCGATGCCCTTCGAGGTCTGCGACCTTACGCGTCGCCCAGACCTCACCGATCACGCGCCCTAAGAACATCAGCCGCCCCCCTCTTCGACGGCGACGCGGCCCCCGATCCCCTCCATCGCCCGATGGATCGCGGCGACAGCCTGCTCGATGTCGGCGTCAGAGCCAGCGAGCCGCAAGCGCCCCACCGCCCCATCGTGGCCGAGGCCGACGATGCGCACCGAGCTCGCCTTCTCGGCCTCATTCGCCGCCAAGAGCACGTGGACCGCAGGCGTCACCTCGAGGGTGTAGAGGGTGTCCTTCCCCAAGACGAGCATCCCAGCGCGCGTGCGGTTGATGAGCATCGCGTGGTGGTCGTCGATCTGGCGAACGACCTCGTCCGTGAGGAGCTTCGGAGCCAACCCGTCCTGGGGCGTGAGGCCGAGCTCTCGCAAGATCGCCTCGCCCGCCATCCGGACCTGCCCTTGATCAGGGCTGTGCACCTCAAGCGAGCCATAGTGCCGCTCAGTGATGAGGGCGCCTGGTTTCACGTCGCAGGTCTTCAGCGCCACATCCAAGAGGCGGTTGACCACGATGCCTGGACGCACCTCGAGCCAGAACGCGCTCTCCCCCGCGACGGGAAAGTAGCCGTCTGAGTTCGCGGCGATCGTCGCCGCGAACTGCGGCTGCATCTGGTCCAGATGGACCGCGCCGCGTAGCTCGATGTTGGCAGACATCTCCTAGGAGATCACCTCACTCCTCCTTAAGAGGAGCGGCGCGATCACTCAGGGGCCTGGGGGATGTACCGCTCCATGTCTCCCGCAGGGCGCGGGATGACGTGGACGCTGACGAGCTCTCCGACGCGTCGGGCGGCGGCAGCGCCGGCCTCCGTCGCTGCCTTCACGGCGCCGACCTCTCCGCGCACCATGACGGTGACGAGTCCTCCGCCGGAGATCTCCTTCCCGAGAAGGGTGACCTTGGCGGCCTTGACCATGGCGTCAGCGGCTTCGACCGCGCCGACGAGACCGCGGGTCTCGATCATGCCGAGGGCAATATTGGTGTCCATTTGAGTTCCTCGATGGACTCCTCTGGGGAGTCAGTTTCCTTGGTTGAGTTCCTGTGTGAGAACGGGTGATTAGGGCAGGGCGAGCATCGCTCAAGCTTTGCATGCGCCCGTAGTGACTTCGTGATGGGGACAGCCAGCGCAGGGACCGAGGGGACAGCCAGCGCCAGCTTGGCTCATGATGCTCTGGATCTCATTCGGGCTGAGGGCAGCGCCGACCTCTGGAGCTTGGGTGGTCGAGGGGGAGCCGCCCGTAGAGTGAGCGGGAGTGTGCGTGCGCTCGAGCACGAGCGCAGCAGTCGAGCCCTCTGCAGGTCGAGTGAAGGTCGGCAGGTGAGCGCGCTGTGGACTAGGCTTCGGGAGCGCGCGCGCCTGACTGCGCGGCTCTGGCCGCGAGGTCTCAACCGGAGCGGGCGCTGCGGGCGCGGAGGTAGGCATGGCGGGCGCCGTGGGCTGGCTCGATGCAACGCTCAAGGCCGGGTCTCCGTTGAGGCCGCTGCCACGCGGAGCCGCCTCGCCACCGAGGGTGCGCGCGCGCTCGTGCGCTGCGCGGTCGATCTCCTCCCAGTCACGCCGCGGGCGGGCAGCGCGCTTGATGTTGATGAGGTGCTTAGCCGTGATGTTGTCTGAGGTGATGTTCCCAGCCTGCGGGCCACAACCTAGGGAGAAGGAGGGCATCAGGTGGGAACTGAAGCCGACAGCCCCCTGCGAGGAGGGGCCATTGACCAGGATGCGGTTGGCGGGTTTCTCGAGGAGGAAGGCATCGATGACCTCCTCTTCACGGGACCAGAGGCTGAGGGTGTGACCGAGGCCGCCAAACTTCAGCAAGCTCGTCGCGGTCTCACAGCCCGCTCTCCAACCCTCGACGCGGTGGACGCTGAGGAGCGGGCAGAGCACCTCGATCGAGAGCGGCCAGTCCTTCCCCACGCCGCCCTGAGGGCAGAGGAGGATCGTCGTCTCCCGGGGCACATCAAAGCCAGCCTGCTGAGCGACCCAGTGCGGGTCTCTCCCCACCAGGTCCGGATTCATCATGCCGCCCTTGTTCGCGTAGGAGGAGAGCAGCTCCAGCTCACGATCGTCGCATAGGTGGGCGCCGCGCCCGACGAGCTCGCTGATCATGCGATCTGCGATCGGCTCGTCGAGGACCAAGGCCTGCTCTGAGCAACACAGGGTCGCGTTGTCGAAGCTCTGGCTGGCCGTGACCCACTTAGCCGCTTGGGGGACATCAGCTGAGCGGTCGACGTAGCACGGGACGTTGCCAGGTCCCACGCCGTAGGCCGGCTTGCCCGAGCTGTACGCAGCGCGCACGAGCCCACCGCCGCCGGTAGCCAAGATCAACGCGACGCCGCGATCTTTCATCAGCGCGCCGGTTGATTCGATGGTGGGGTTCGTGAGGCACTGCACCAAGTCAGGGGGGCCGCCAGCGCGCTCGATCGCACGGCGCAAGACCTCTGCCGTCTCTTTGATGCAGCGGCGCGCCCTCGGGTGCGGGCTCAAGACGATCGCGTTCCGGCCCTTCACCGCGATCAATGACTTAAAGAGCGCCGTCGAGGTCGGGTTCGTCGTGGGGACAATCCCCGCGACAACGCCGACCGGAGCAGCGACCTCGTAGAGCCCCTTGGCCTGATCACGAGTGATGATCCCGACCGTCTTCTCGTCTCGGATGGACTCCCAGGTGCCCTCGGAGCCAAAGAGGTTCTTGAGGATCTTGTAGTGAACACGCCCGATCCCCGTCTCCTCCACCGCGAGCCTAGCCAAGTCCCCCGCAGCGCCCGCGCCTGCGCGAGCCATCGCCTCGCAGACGCGATCCGTGCGCGCTTGATCCCAAGCGCGCGCGTCCTCGCAAGCTCGCCGCGCGCGGGCCACCGCGTCGCGGACCTCTTGCAAGGCCCTGAGGTCGCTATCGAGCTCCGGCATGTGAGGGTCAGTGCGGGCGGCCCAGTTAGGCGGGCCGCGTGCGCGACGCTAGGCGTCGCCTCCGCTCACCGGGGTCATCGAGGGGAGGATGCTCAGGAGCTGGTCATGCGGACGCGGGATGACGTGCACGCTCACGAGCTCACCGACGCGACGCGCGGCTGCAGCGCCGGCGTCCGTCGCCGCCTTCACAGCGCCGACCTCTCCTGTGACGAACATCGTCACGAAGCCCGCGGTCACCTTCTCTTTCCCGAAGAGGTCCACCATGGCCGCCTTGACCATCGCGTCTCCAGCCTCGATCGAGCCAACCAGACCCTTGGTCTCAACCATCCCTAGGGCCATCGGCTTTGCCGCTGCGCTCATTCTGATTCCCCTCCACTGCCGGGACTCTGCCCCAGCGCCATTCGGATCTCACGCGCCGAACGGTTCAGCGCGCTTGGCGGCTTCGAGGGCACAAACCCTCGGACCGCTCAGCGAGTATAGGCGCGCTCAAGAGGGTGTTCCACGCTCCAAATCACTCAGCTCGCCTATTAGGAAGATGGGCAGAAGCTGTCACCCCGACTGTCGACTCCTACCGCACACGGGGGCCGTCGAAGCGAGCAGCTGCTCTGCCCCTGGCACCGCGGCGGGGAGTCTTCAGTCGATGTTTGGGCACACGCCACCCGAGGGGTGAACCCACTCTCCCTCCAGATCATCAGATCTCCTGAGACGCGAGCCCACTGCTACGAGGCACGCTCCGTGGAAAACAGAGCTGTGGGGATTGGGCTTCTTTCGCGACATCGTGGGGACCTGAGCTGCGCCTCGTGGGGGCACAAGTGATTCGCATAACGTCCGTTGGACTTCACGCGATTGAAATATCCTATTTAAGGCTTCAGAACTCGCAAGAGGTCCAGTGGAGAAAAACTGTCCTCTGAGGAGGTTGCAGAGGTTGCCGCTGCCTGCGAGGCTCGGCACGTGAACCCTGTCCAAATAGAGGTCTGTGTTCAGTCCCCAGCAGACTGCCTCGCCGCTGCGCGTGGTGGGGCTGACCGAGTCGAGCTCTGCCAAGCAATTGAGTTAGGCGGGCTGACCCCCAGCCTGAGCTCCATCCAGGTCGCCTGTGAGCTCTCCCCCCTCCCAGTCATCGTCCTCTTGAGGCCTAGGCCCGGTGACTTCGTCTACAGCGATCAGGAGATCGAGCTGGTGAGAAGAGACCTTGAGCAACTCTCGAGGTCTCGCGCGAGAGGCGCAGCCCTCGGCGCGCTGACTAAGGAGGGAGCCATCGACGCAGGGGCCCTAGAGATCTGGAAGGCCGCTAGCGGGGAGCTCGAGCTCGTCTTCCATCGCGCCTTTGATTCATGCGCTGAGCCGGACCGCGCGCTCTCACAGCTTGTTGACTGCGGCATACAACGAGTGCTGACCTCAGGCGGAGCAGAGACTGCCTCTCAAGGGGTGGAGACCCTGGCTCGCTGGAGAGAGTCACACAGAGATCAGCTCGAGATCTTGCCAGCTGGGAGCATACGCCCTGAGAACGTCGCGGCGCTCGTCACGGCAACGGGCGCTGATCAGGTCCACTTCCGCGCGCCTATGTCCGCCAGCACTGGATCTGCTCGCCCGGCGCTCGGGACCCTAGACACCGGCTCACACGAGGTGACAGACGCTGAGATCGTGCGCGCCGTTCGGGACGCGCTCAGTTAGTAGAGCTCGATCGCGACGACAAGCCAGGGGCTGTTAGCTCGCTCGCTGATCCGCTTGTACAAGAGCAAGGCTCGGCCAGGAGGCCAGGCCCCTTCAAAGCTCAGCGGCGCTTCGAGTTGATGAGGGCCGCTGCGGTGCTCGACCTCAAGCTCGAGAGCGACCACGCGCTCTTCTCCCTCTAAGCCAACGAACAGCTCACCCTCACCCCTCCCGCTCGTCACATAGCGAACTCCGCCACCAGACCTCTGCTGCAGGAAGAGCTCCCAGCCGACCTTGTTCTCTCCGGTCGCTATCAGGCGCCCGGTCTCCTCGACCAGGATGTCTTGGCCCTCAGGGCGACAGTCGAGCACCTGCAAGAGCTGGTTCGGTCCAGCGACAGTCGCCCTCCAGCCCCCCTCGCCTGCTGGCGCGCTCTCGAGCCGCTTGAGAGCAGGGCAGGGTGCATCTCCCGAAGCGCGGAGCTCAAAGACAGAGAGCACGAAGTCCGCCTCGATCGCCTCGGTTCTACCCTCCCCGCTCTGGGTACCACACCCTGAGAGGAGCGCGCAGAAGACCAAGAGGAGCGTCAACTTCGTAGAGATCGAGTGAATCATGAGCAGCCCTTACTCAGATATTACTGTGCAAATACTGTCACAGCCGACCAATCAGCCGAACAACTGCGCAGCACGCTCAGTGTGTCGCGCGAGGGCCTCGTCATATGTCCCCCTAGCCGCATCAGAGGGCTCGATCGCCTCTTCCTCTAGGGGCACAGGGACGGAGCGCAAGGCCTCGATAAGGGGCTCTTTGGCCGCCAGCGCGAGTGACTGCAGCGCGCCTCCAAGCGCGGCGGACTCCGCCTCCTTAGGGAGACGGACCCGCAGCCCAGTCACGTCTGCCACGATCTCTCGCCAGAGCGAATTCTTTGAGCCGCCGCCCACCAGCATGAGTTCATCAGCCGCCACACCGAGCTTCTTCAGGCGCTCAGCTCCAGCGGCAAGGGCAAAGGTCGCGCCCTCCATAGCTGCGCGGAACAAGAGCCCCGGCCGGAGGCTCCCTTCACGAAGCCCGAGCAGCGCGCCGGTGGCATGCGGCCAGTCAGGGGTCCTCTCTCCCGCCAAGAAAGGCAGGAAGGAGACACCTCCACAGCCAGGCGGGATCTCCCGAGCGGCCTCAGTGAGCGCGCGGTGATCCAAGCCTGTGCCAGCGCGAACCTCCTCAGTCGCAGTGGTGCAGTTCAGCGTGCACAGGAGCGGCATCCAATGACCTGTCGCGTCGCAGAAGGGCGCGATCTCTCCCGCCGGATCGATCACTGGCGCCTCGGCTTGAGCAAAGAGGGTGCCGCTGGTCCCTAGGCTCATGACCATGACCCCCGGGCGCACCGCGCCAGAGCCGATCGCGCTCATCATGTTGTCGCCGCTGCCGGGGCTCACGGGGATGCCGCTCGGGACGCCCCACGCCTCAGCCCACTCTTCACGCAAGCCACCTACAGCGACGTCCGGACCGATGAGCTCCGGCAGCCACCCCTCGAGGCTGTCATCGATCGCGCTCATGCGCGCAGAGCTGAAGGCGCGCTCCACAGGATCAAAGAAGCCTGTCCCGCTCGCGTCGCCGCACTCCATCGCGAGCTCCCCGGTCAGGACAAGGTTGATGTAGTCATGCGGCAAGAGGACGTGCGCGAGCCTCGCGAAGGAGGCCGGCTCGTGTCGCTTCAGCCACAATATCTTGGAAGCTGTGAAGCCTGCAGGCGTCGGGACGCCTGTCAGCTGCGAGAGCTCCTCCGCCTCGGGAGCTGTCTCCGTATCGCACCAAAGCTTCGCAGGTCGGATCACCTCGAGCGCCTCATCGAGCGCGACGAAGCCGTGCTGCTGGCCAGAGACGCCGACCCCAGCGACAGCGCTCGCGTCCAGGCCTACCAGAGCTTCACGGACAGACTCTCGAACAGCCTCGACCCAAGTCGCAGGGTCTTGCTCACATGCGCCTGGCGCGAGCCCCTCGATCAAGCCGTAGCTCCGCGCCCCTCGACCGACAACGGCGCCGACCTCCGGATCGTAGACGAGGGCCTTGGTCCCCTGCGTCCCAACGTCGACTCCGAGGTGGAGTCCCACGCCTCAGCCCCTGACTCCCAAGAGGTGCTCCATCGCGAGCTGGTCGAGGCGCTCATAGCGCTTTCCGACCGCAGCGAGAGCGTCCGGGTCTAAATCGAGGGC
>Ga0208624_1000942_pt1 | contig 14378 bp, 12 predicted proteins | sample Knorr_S23_td_DCM_FD_185607 | JGI IMG/M metagenome (GOLD analysis project Ga0208624, IMG submission 185607) | Marine microbial communities from Southern Atlantic Ocean transect - Knorr_S23_td_DCM_ad_71m_LV_A (SPAdes) (version 2) | ecosystem: Environmental > Aquatic > Marine > Oceanic | place...
AACTAATAATATTGCAGCACTACCAACAATTACCCAATGAGTTCCCCCTTTAGCTCTTTCTGGATTACCAAATACTGCATCAACTTTTTCAGTTTGAATAAGTCTTCTTCCGTAAAGTATACATCCAATAATAGATACAAAAATTAAAATTGTTAAAATTTGGGTTAACATTTAATTTTCCTTCCCCATTATCTCTTCTTCCATATTCCAAATCATGGATAATATTTCTTCACGTTTCGATGAAAATTCTTTATTTTTTTTTATTTCTCTTAAATCCTCTTTTAAACCCATTTCTGCAAAAGGAAGATTGTACTCTTTGTGTATTCTGCCTGGTCTTGGCGCCATTACATATAATCTTTCACCAAGTAGCAATGCTTCCTCTACTGAGTGAGTAATTAAAATAATTGTTTTTCCTGTTTCTTTCCAAATCTTAAGAACTAAAGATTGCATTTTTTCTCTTGTTAGAGCATCAAGAGCACCCAACGGCTCGTCCATTAATATTAAATCTGGATCATTTATAAGACATCTTGCAAGTGCAACTCTCTGCTGCATTCCTCCTGATAATTGATATGTAGGAGTATTACCAAAACCTTTTAATCCAACTATTTCTAGCCATTCATCAACTTTTTTAGCTGTTTTAATTGGATCTTCTTTTTTCATTCTAAGTCCGAAATCAACATTTTCAGCAACCGTTAACCATTCAAATAAAGCTCCTTGTTGAAATACCATTCCTCTTTCTACACCAGGACCATTTATTTCATTTCCACCGAGAACAATAGAGCCAGATGTTGGTCTTAAAAATCCCGCTGCTATATTTAAAAGTGTAGTTTTCCCACAACCTGAAGGTCCTAGGACTGTAAGTAGTTCACCTTTTTTAAGAGTGAAACTTACATCTTTTAATGCATGAACAGTTTCTCCCTTAGGTGTTTTAAAGATCATATTTAGATCTTGAGAAACTAAATCACTCATAAGATAACTTTATATAAAAATTTTGTTAAAAAAAATAGGCGCTAATTTTGGTTAGCGCCTATTAAATATTTTTACTCTTTAAATTATAAAGGTAAGAAACTTGTATCTACATTTCCACCTGGAGTTCCCATTCCTTTTAAGAATGCATCAAGGTTTCCACTTTCCATAGATTGTTTAGTTTCTTCTGGAGTTAAGAATTTAAATCCACTTAAAGTTTCTTTCATATCTGCAACTTTCATTTCAGAAGCTTTAGACATAGCATTCATATCACTCTTACCTGCTCTGTATCTGTCATTTGCTTCATGAGTTACTTCTATAAAAGTTCTTAACATTCCAGGATTTTCCTTCATAAATTTATCAGTTACTGAAGTAATATCTATTCCTAGAATTCCAGCTGCTCTTGCTTCATCTACTGTTAATAATCTTGAACCAACAGCTACTGCTGCTTTAATAGAGTTACCACCAAATAAACATGCCATTACAACATCACCACTCACTAATGCAGCGGCACCTTCTTCTGGATCCATTTGAATTATATCCATTTTACTTCTGTCAGCTCCAACAACTTTCATACTTTCATCAAATACATATTCAGCCATTGTTCCTAGTGGAACTGCAACTTTTTTACCTTCTAATTCAGTTGCATTAGCTTTTGTAATTCCAGAAGCGTTAGATGTAACACAAGTAGTTCCGCCCATTCCGTATTCCATAGCAATATCAACTAACTTGATAGGTGCATTAGATTTTACAGCATTTATAAAAGGCACTAGACCTTGTGAATAAGATATATCAATGTCTCCTGCTAGCATTGCATCTGTCATTGCTCCACCATTTGTGAAGTTTGTCCATTTTACTGGAACTCCAAGAGCTTTAGCAAAATTCTTTTTTTGCATGTCCTCTAGATTTGGGCTAGGCCATTCTAGAAAGTATGCAACTCTAACTTCATTTGCAGCAGCATTTGCAGCTGAAATTGATAGGTTAAGAGCAAATAAACTTCCTAAAATAAAACTAATTATTTTCTTCATTTTATCTCCTTAATTAAATTTAATTAGCGTTATTTAAGTTCAATTTTGAATATAAGTAAATGAATTTTGTAGGCATCATAATCACATGTAAATTGTGATGTCTAAAATGGGTTCAATTCTAGGTTGTATTTTCTATAACCTTATTACATATTAAATGTGCGCATTAATTATTTTCTATTTTTTTAAATTAGTCTATGAGAGAGTATAATTAACAATTTTAAAATATTTATGAGTTCTGAAAAACCACAAATACCAAATTCATTAAATGAACATTGGATGCCATTCTCTTCAAATAGAGACTTTAAAGCAAATCCAAGATTAATTGTAGAGGCAAAAGGAGTTTATTTAAAAAATCATCAAGGACAAACTCAAATAGATGCAAGTTCGGGTTTATTTTGTAACCCATTAGGCCATGGTAGAGAGGAAATAATTGAGGCTATAACAAAACAATTAAGAACAGTTGATTACGCTCAACCCTTTCAACAGGGCTTCGGAGGTTCATTTGAACTTGCTACAAGAATTTCAAAACATACACCGGGAAATTTAAATAGAATTTTTTATACTATTTGTGGTTCAACTGCTGTTGAAACGGCAATTAAAATTTCAGTTGCTTATCATAAGGCTAGAGGTGAAGGGCAAAGATTTAGATTTGTAGGAAGAGAAAGAGCTTACCATGGTATGAATATTGGAGCTACCTCAGTTGGCGGAATGATTAATAATGTAAAAACTTTTGCAAGTGTTTTAATGCCAGGAGTTGTTCACATGAGACATACTCATTTACCAGAACATAAATTTGTTTCTGGACAACCAGAAACTGGAGCTGAGATAGCTGAAGATCTTGAGAGAATTTGTACTAACTTTGGATCTGAAAACATTGCTGCATGTATCGTTGAACCGATTGCAGGGTCAACTGGAACACTTGTTCCTCCAAAAGGATACTTACAAAGATTAAGAGAGATATGTGATAAACATGGCATTCTTTTAATTTTTGATGAAGTAATTACAGGGTGGGGAAGAACAGGTTCTCCATTCGCATCTCAAGAATACGGAGTAACACCTGACATAATTACTATGGCTAAGGCTACAACAAATGGAATTAGTCCTTTAGGAGCAGTTGCTTGCAAGGAAGAAATTTATGATACAGTAATGGATGGGTCACCAAAAGGTTCAATTGAACTATTTCATGGTTATACTTATTCAGGAATACCTGTTTCTGTAGCAGCAGGATTAGCAGTTCAAGATATTTTTGAGAAAGAAGATATATTTAATAGAGCTAAAAACTTAGCTCCTTATTTCCAAGAAGGTTTAATGTCTTTAAAAGATATTGATGTAGTAGATAATATAAGAGGATATGGAATGATGGGTGGAATTGATATTAAAATGGATAAAAAACCTGGAGCAGCAGGATTTACTTGTTTTAAACATTGTTATGAAGCAGGTGTCAATTTTAAAGCAACTGGGGACTGTTTAATCATTGCTCCTATGTTCATTTGTGAAAAGAAACATATTGATGAAATAATCGATAAACTTAGAACAGGAATTACGAATTACTCTAAAAGTAAAAAAAACTAACTCACTTATATGAAAATAGGTGTTCCAAAGGAAATTAAACCTCAAGAAAATAGAATCGGCCTAACTCCTGAAAGCGTCAAAACTTTAACTGCCAATGGTCATGAAGTTTTAGTTGAAAATAATGGAGGATATGAAGCAGGTTTTGAAAATGATCAATACAAGTCTGCTGGAGCAAAAATAGTTAATCAAGTAGAGGATATATTTAATGATGCGGATGTAATTGTAAAAGTTAAAGAACCCCTTTCAAATGAAGTAAAAATGATTAAGGAAAATCAAATAGTTTTTACCTACCTACATTTAGCAGCAGCAAAAGAATTAACTAAAGGTTTGGTAGACTCAAAAGCAGTTTGTATAGCTTATGAAACTGTTACAGATAATAATGGAAGACTTCCTTTATTGGCACCAATGAGTGCTGTTGCTGGTAGAATGTCAGTACAAGCAGGTGCACATTGTTTAGAAAAAAATCAAAAGGGTAGAGGGATATTATTAGGAGGTGCTCCTGGAGGCGATCCAGCAGAGGTTGTTATACTTGGTGGAGGTGTAGTTGGTGAAAATGCTGCAATCATTGCAACTGGAATGAGAGCAAAAGTGCATGTTGTTGATAAATCAGAGGCAAGATTAAAACAATTGACTGAAATGTTTGGCGATAAAATTATTCCTCAATTAAGCGATAAGACAGACTTAGAAAAATTAATTTCCCAATGCGATCTTTTAGTTGGAGGAGTTTTAATTCCAGGTGCGGAAGCTCCTAAATTAGTTACTAAAAAAATGATAAAAAATATGAAACGTGGGTCTGTAATAGTTGATGTCGCAATTGACCAAGGAGGGTGTGTTGAAACAAGTAAACCTACAACACACGCAGAACCAACTTACATTGTTGATGATATTGTACATTATTGTGTAGCAAACATGCCGGGTGGAGTTCCTAGAACTTCAACTTTAGCATTAAATAAAGCAACTTTACCCTTCTTAACAAAACTTGCGAATGATGGGTATCATAAAGCACTAAAAGACGATCATAATTTTTTAGCTGGACTAAATGTTCATAAAGGACAAGTTACCTATAAAGCAGTTGCAGATGTTTTTGGCTATGATTATTTAACTGCTAAAGAAGCATTAAATTAATTTAGAATATTAACTAATTTTTCCTCTATATTTTTGCTTATTATAATGACACCTTTTTCATTAGGATGCATTCCATCATCTAAATTTAGATCAGGATTTAAAGCAACTCCATCTAGTAAAAAAGGTATAAAATCTAATTCATATTTAATAGATAATCTTTTAAAAATTTTATCAAATTCATTTTTATAATCATCTCCATGACTATCAGGTGCTATCATTCCAGCAATAACTATTTGAATTTTTTTATTTAATATTTTTATTATAATTTCTTCCAAGTTTTTTTCAGTTTCATTTGGACTAATTCCTCGCAACATATCATTTGCGCCAAGGCCTAATAAAATTATATCAATATTCTTTTCACTAATTGTCCAATCTATTCTATTTAAACCTCCGGCAGAAGTATCTCCTGATACACTTGCATTGATGACTTTTACTTTTAAGCCTTTTTTATTTAAACTTTTCTCAAGCACGTTCGATAAATGATATTTTTTATCCAACCCATAACCTGCCATAAGGCTATCACCAAATAAGACAACTTTGTAATCGGCTTTGGCTACAAATGCTGGTATTAATAAAACAATTATTTTAATAATTAATTTTTTTATCATGAGTAAACTTTTAAAATTATCTAATGTTAATTTAAATTATACCATAGACAGTAAGTCTATAAATATTTTAAAAAATATTAGTTTCGATGTAGATTATAAAGAAACCATTTCAGTAGTAGGAGAAAGTGGTTCAGGCAAAACAAGTTTAATCATGTTAATTGGAGGACTTGAAAAAGTATCGTCAGGAAATATTTTTTTTAGAGATTCAGAGTTGTCTAAAATGAATGAGGATGAAATTTCTGAAATTAGAAGAAAAAATATTGGAATAGTATTTCAATCCTTTTATTTAATACCAAATTACACTGCTCTTGAGAATGTAAGCCTATCTTTAGAAATAAATAAATTTGATAATCCAACAGCGAAGGCAAAAGAAATTTTAGATAGGTTTGGTTTAAGTAATAGATTTAATAATTTTCCAAGTCAACTTTCAGGAGGAGAACAACAGAGAGTTGCCATTGCAAGATCTGTTGCAATGAAACCAGAGATTATTTTAGCAGATGAACCAACTGGCAACCTAGATAGTGAAAATACACACAAAATTTCTAATTTACTTTTTAATTATATTGAAGATGAAAACGCCAGTTTAATAATGGTTACACACGACAATAATTTGGCCAATTTAACAAAAAGGAAAATCACTATTAAAGATGGAGTAATAAGTGAAAATAAATGATTTAAGTCTTTACTCTAGATATGCATTTCGTGATTTAACTAGAAGTTACTCAAAAATATTAAGCATCATAATTACTTTATTAATAAGCCTTTTTATACTTAGTGCTATTTTAACTATCGAGGACAGTTTAGAAAATGAACTTAACGAAAATTCAAAAGTTCTTTTAGGAGGCGATTTAGAAATTGATTATAACAATAAAGAAGGTGATAGAAGTTTAATCAATCAGGTCAAAAGTTTTTCTACAGTATCACAAATGGTTGAATTCAGCACAATGATTTCAACAACAAAAAATAAAAATAATAAAACATCATTTACAAGAATAAAAGCAGTTGATCAAAATTACCCTTTGTATGGAGAAGTAATTTATGAACCAATTGGGTCATTAGAAAATTTGAACAAAATTGATAACACTATAATTGTAAACGAAAATATATTTAAGAACTTAGAACTTAAAATTAATGATATTGTAAAAGTTCAAAATAAAGAATTCAAAGTTATTGGTACCGTGAAAGTTCTACCAGATATTGGTGGAGCATTTGTTTTTGGTGATTTTGCCCTAACAGGAAAAAAAACATTAGATAATTTGGAATTAAATACTTTAGGAAGCTTCTTAAATTACGAATACAAAATCCGATTTGATGGTAACGAAAATAAAGATAATAAAATAAATAAAATTGTTAATATTTTTAAAAATGACAGTAAAGTGAAAATACGATATCCAGAAAACTCTACTGGAGGCATTAAAAGAATTATCGATAATTTTTCACAATTTTTATCATTGGTATCAATAAGTGCTATGCTTATTGCTGGAATAGGAATTGCAAATACTCTTCTTTCATTTATTAATCAAAAGAATTCATCAATTGCAGTTCAAAAAGCAATAGGAATTAATTCTGTGAATATTAAGACTATTTATTATTTACAATTATTTATAATTTTATTTTTTATTTCACTGATTGCCTATGGGTTAAGTTTTTTATTGGTGCCAATTGTAGATAAATATATATCAGATGGACTTGGATTAAATATTGAGGCCTTTTTTTCATTAACAAATTTATCAATAGTTTTTTTAGTTGGATTATTGGTAATAATTATATTTTCAATCCCAACTGTTAATTCTATTGACCAAATTAAAGCCTCTAGTTTGTTTAGAAATGTTTTTCAAAGTTTGCAGTTTAAGTATTCAAAAAAATCAATAATATTAAGTTTATTTCTACTAGCTATTTTAATTATTTTATTTTCATATAGGTCCTCTCTTCCATATTACAGCTTGATTTATTTTGCGTCTTTTTTTGTATGCCTAGCTATGTTTTTTTATGTTTCCCGTTTAATAATATTATTACTTAGGAACAATCTAACTAATCTTGGAATTTCGTCAAAAATAGCGGTTAAAAATATTACACAATCAAAAAGTATTACTCCAATAACTGTTATGTCTCTTGGATTAGGAATGACATTGTTGCTTACGTTAGCATTTGTGGGCTCTAATTTTAAAAGAGAAATAGCAAAATCAATTCCAGATATTGCTCCTGATTATTTCTTTTTAGGTATTCAAAATAATCAGAAAGATTTATTTCAAAAAGTCATTAATGAAACAGATGAAGATGCTGTAATAGAAATTGTTCCTATGGTGTCAGCTGGAATTGTTAAAATTAATGGAATAGACCCAAACACCTATATATCAAATTCTAATGACAGCTATTGGGTAATTATGAACGATAGACGAGTTTCTTGGGTCGACACAATTCCAAAAGATAATCCAATTTTAGAGGGTAGTTGGTGGGACACTTCACAACCTAACAAATTACAAATTTCATTAGATAGCAAAGTCGCAAAAGACTTTGGAGTTAACATTGGTGACAAGTTTACACTAAGAATTTATGGAAGAGAAATTGAAGGTGAAGTAGTTAATTTAAGATTGGTGAATTATCAAGATTTAAGTATTAACTTTGCAATGTTGCTTAATCCACAATTCGCAAAAAATATTCCACATGAGTACCTTTCTACAATAAAATTTAAAAAAGCTGAAAATTTCAATGAAGTAAATTTTTTAGATCAATTCCCAAGTGTATCAATAATAAAAATTTCAGATTATTTGTCAAAAGTGACAGATGTACTAAATAAAGTATTTATCGCTGTAAGTATAATTTCAGCTGTCACTGTTATTATTGGCTTAGTTGTAATTTCAAGTGCAATTATTGTTCAAGGAAAAATTAAAACATTTCAAAATCTTATTTTCAAAATTTTAGGCTTTTCAAAGAAAGAAATTATAATTTCTTCAATTATTGAATTTATTATATCTTTTTTGTCTATAATATTATTTTCTACTATTTTTTCTGTAATTGCATCAAAGTTTATTATTGAAAATATATTTCAACTGAACTGGTTATTTGAATTTGAAATATTTTTATATGTTATAATTGGTGTAGGTTTAACAACACTTGCTCTTATAATATTGACAAACCTTAAGTATTTAAGTCCAAAAGTTTATCCACTTGTCAGAAACGAATAATATTTGATAATTTTGATTATATTTTAAATTGAAGCTTTCAAAGCCTCATAAATCAAATCTTCTGTAGTTTCACCGATGCTTCTATAGACTTCTTTACCATCCTTGAAAATTAATAGAGTAGTCTGATAAAGCACATTAAAAGCGTTAGCAATATCTCTATTCATTACATCAAATGAAAAATACTCAATATTATCAAATTTAATATCTGATAATTCACCTTCTTTTTTCGCTGTTTGTAATATTTTCATTTGTTTTGCACAAGATGAACAATATTCTATCCAAGAACTAATCACTATAACTTTCCCCTCTGATTGAGCTTTATTAAACAATTCTTGGTCAAATGTTGTTTTCTTTTCCATTGCATTCGCATTAAACGCAAATGCACAAATTATAAGTATTAAAGTTTTTCTAATCATTTTAAAAAATTATGTGTTTTTAAAATAAAAAAAATACTTTATATTGACACATGGGGTGCCAGTGTAGGCTGAGAAAAACCCAACGAACCTGTCCGGTAATTCAGAAAGGGAATAATGGAACAAATAAATATCATTAGTCAATCCTCAGCGATAATATTGACTTTAGCAATTAGTATTATTTTTGTAATAATTGGAATCCTTTACTCTAAAAAGTATCAAGGAATTAATAATTATTTAGTTGCAAGTAGATCTGTTGGTACTTTTTCTTTAACAGCAAGTTTGGTCGCATCTGCTTTGGGTGCATGGATATTATTTGGCCCTGCATCTGCTGCTACATGGGGAGGTATAGGGGCAGTTATCGGATATTCTTTAGGAACAGCATTTCCTCTTTTCACACTTATATACTTAGGAAAAAAATTTAGAGATAAATACCCAAGAAGCAAATCTTTAATTGAAGTTGTAAGACTTAGATTCGGTTCACAATTATTTAAACTGATTTTATTTTTATCCATTTTTTATATGTCCATTTTTTTAATAGCAGAGGTGACAGCTGTTTCTATATTAATCAATTATATATCTGGAACAGATCTATGGATAACAGCATCTATAGTGATAATTAGTTCTCTTTTATATACTTTGTATGGTGGATTACGAGCTTCAATATTTACAGATAATATTCAGTTTATAGTTTTTGGTTTACTTTTAATAATATCATTTTCGTATTTGATATCTTTAAACTCTAATGAGTTTAGCTTTGAATTTATCAAACAAAATAAACCTAATTTATTAAGCTTTAACTATTTGCCAAATTTTACCGCAGGTCTAACTTTTTTTATAGCTGTTGCAGCAACAAATCTTTTTCATCAAGGTAATTGGCAAAGAGTTTATGCAGCTAAAGACAATAAAGTTTTAAAAAGTAGTCTAATTTTTTCATTTTTAATTATTATACCAATTGTATTTTTGATGGGATTTACAGGGTTAATTGCCACCTCTCAAAATTCAAATCTAATTCCTGATTTAGCATTTTTTTCTTTGCTACTTAAAGAAAATGCTCTTTTTTTATCAATTATAATAATAATTTTAGCTATTTCATTAACGGTAAGCAGTATAGATACTCTGGTAAACGCTATTTCTAGTTTAATAATTGTTGATGGAAATAAAGTTATCAAATTCAAAGGTGATTATTTAAAATTATCTAAGCAAATAATAATATTAATCTCTTTAATTTCTTTTTTCGTTGCATCAAAAGGAATAAGTATTTTATATTTATTTTTATTAGCTGATTTATTTTGTTGTGCGGCTGTACTAAGTGTATTTTATAGTTTTTACTCCAAAAAATTTACTGAAAAAAATGCATATGTAGCTATTATTGTTGGATTAATTGGAGGAATTCTTTTATTCCCAAGTCCTGACTTTTCAAAATCAATTCTGGTCGGAATAATATTGCCTCTAGACTTTTTACCTATATTTGTCTCTCAATCCTTGCTTTTTTGCTCATTTATTGTTGCAACATTTTTACCTATTTTAACTTGGAGACTAAAATAAACCATCATTTACATCCTGTTTATATAAATATATTATAAAAGTTATGAGTTTTATTTTGCCATTTATTGTATTGATCATTGTAGTTGTTTTTATTCATGAATATGGACATTACTATTTTGCAAAGAAATATGGTGTTGGAGTAACTGACTTTTCTATAGGTTTTGGAAAAGAATTATTTGGTTGGAATGATAAGTCTGGAACAAGATGGAAAATTTGCTGGATACCCCTAGGTGGTTATGTTAAATTTTTTGGTGATCGAAATGTTTTTTCCCAAGCTGATCAAGAAGAACTTTTAAAAAAATACAATAAAGAAGATCAAGAAAAGCTTTTTGTCACAAAACCGTTGTATCAAAGATCATTGATTGTTGCAGGTGGTCCAATTGCAAACTTTGTTTTAGCAATATTTATTTTTTTATTCATATATATGTTTGCTGGAAAAGACTTTACCCCAGCAATTATCGATGAAGTTCAAAAAGATAGTCCTGCAGAAATTGCTGGAATGAAAAAAAATGATATAATTCTTGAAATAGATAATAACAAAGTAGAGAGTATTCTTGACGTTTCTAAACTAATTTTAATGTCAACATCTGAAATAGTTGATTTTAAAGTTTCTAGATATGATCAAGAATTATTATTAAAAGTAAAACCAAAAATTGTTTCTGGAGTTGACAATCTAGGAAATAAAATCAATAAAAGAATTATTGGAATAAAGCTTAGTCCATATAACAATGAAATAAACCATAAAAAATTAGGACCGGCGAAGGCATTAATTGAGTCTATTAAAGAAGTTTACTTTGTTACCACTTCATCTCTTAAATATATGGGCTCAATGATTACTGGCTCTGGAGACAGTTCTCAATTAGGAGGGCCTATTAGAATAGCTAAAATTTCAGGTCAAGTTGCAGAGTTTGGAATACTCCCATTTATTAGCATGATGGCTTATATTTCAATTAGTTTAGGTTTAATTAATCTATTTCCCATCCCACTTTTAGATGGTGGTCACTTAATGTTTTACGCTTTCGAAAAAGTATTAGGAAAGCCGTTAAGCCAAAAAACTCAAGAAGGTTTTTTTCGAATCGGAATGTTTTTATTATTAACTTTGATGTTTTTTGCGACTTTCAACGACCTTAAAGATTTAGGCTTATTTTAAAGGCATTTTTGACAGTTAAAAAAGCTATATAAATCAACGTTTTTTTACAACTATATGTTGTGCCAAAAAATATTTTAGACACAAAAAAAAAGCTTGAATTATCAATGATTTTGTTAAGTATATAAATATAACCTTTAAAACCGGAGCTAAAATGAACAAAAAACAACTTATAGCGAAACTAGCTGGGTCGTTAAATCAAAGTAAAGCTGATGCTGAGCGTACTTTTGATACAATTACCAACACTATTTTGGATGCTTTAAAAGGCGACGATAATGTGAAAATTGCTGGTTTTGGTACATATAAAGTGGCTAAAAGAAAAGCCCGAATTGGTCGTAATCCAAGAACTGGAGAACAAATCCAAATCGCAGCTTCTCAAAAGGTAAAATTTTTACCTGCAAAAGCACTTAAAGAAGTTTTCAACAAATAAACTTTTTTTAACAGCCTTTTTTAAGCTTAAAAACTTGAAAAAGGCTGTTACTACATGCACTTACTGCATACCTATTTTTCCTAACTATCATTAGTTTTTAATTTTATTAAATTTATAAGAACATCTTTAATTAAACGGAGGTGAAATGGTTAAACTTTTAAAAAAACTGGTTGGTCCATTAGTAAGTTTATTTTTCTTACTAAATATGACTAGTGCCGGTTATGCTGAAACTACAGTTTCAGCTGAAGTAGGTTTCATATTCAATACATTTCTTTTCTTGGTCTGTGGTTTTCTAGTAATGTTTATGGCAGCTGGATTCGCCATGCTTGAATCAGGAATGGTAACATCAAAAAGTGTATCAGTAATATGTGCCAAAAATATCGGATTATTTTCAATAGCTGGAATTATGTTCTGGATGGTTGGATATAATTTAGCATACGGAATTCCAGAAGGTGGATACATTGGAAGCTTTACTCCATGGTCTGATGCAAGTTCAGTAGATACTGGATATGCAGATGGATCTGATTGGTACTTCCAAATGGTTTTCTGTGCAACAACAGTTTCAATTGTATCTGGAACATTAGCTGAAAGAATTAAATTATGGCCGTTCTTTTTATTTGCAGCTATTCTTTCAGGTATTATTTATCCAATCGTTATGGGTTGGCAGTGGGGAGGTGGCTGGTTAGCAGCTGCTGGTTTCTCAGACTTTGCTGGCTCTACTCTCGTTCACTCAACTGGAGGTGCAGCAGCATTAGCTGGAGCAATTCTATTAGGAGCTAGAACAGGTAGATTTGATAAATCTGGAGCAGCTAAACCTATGAAGCCGTTTGCGGCGTCATCTGTACCATTGGTAACAGTTGGAGTATTTATTTTATGGCTAGGTTGGTTCGGATTTAATGGTGGATCACAATTAGCAATGGGAACATTTGATGATGCAGTTGCTGTATCAAATATTTTCATTAATACAAATTTAGCAGCCTGTGGTGGTGTATTAGCAGCTGGAGCAGTAACTAGATTAATGGCAGGTAAAACTGACGTTATACAAATGCTTAACGGAGCAATTGGTGGTCTAGTAGCAATTACAGCTGAACCATTAATGCCTTCACCGCTAGCAGCAATTCTTATAGGTGCAATTGGTGGACTAATAGTTGTGTTCGGAACTAAATTATTATTCTCACTTAAAATCGATGATGTAGTTGGAGCAATTCCAGCTCACTTATTCGCTGGAGTATGGGGAACATTAGCTGTTCCACTTACAAATGGTGATGCATCATTCGGTGCGCAGCTTCTTGGAGTAATATCAATCAATGCGTTTGTATTTATAGTTTCACTAATAGTTTGGGGAATTATGAAAGGTACAATGGGTATAAGATTGAGTAAAGAAGCAGAAAGACTTGGAACTGACGTTTCAGAGTCTGGTGTAATTGCATACGCAATAAGAGACTAAAGAATAACTATCTCTCTCTCTATAGTTAACAAAAGGCCCCTTAATAGGGGCCTTTTTTTTTAATAATTTTTAATAAAATCAAAAACTTCTGCGGCGTGGCCTGCGGCTTTAACATTTCGCCATTCTTTGATGATTTTGTTTTTCTTGATTATAAAGGTGCTTCTCACTGTACCCATAAATTCTCGACCCATAAATTTTTTTTTGGCCCAGGTCTTATAAGCTTTTAAAGAAGTTTTATCTTCGTCTGCTAATAATTCGAATTTTAAATTAAGTTTTTTACTCCATTTTTCATGACTTTCTAAACTATCTTTAGATATTCCAAAGACTTCACATTTAACTTTTTTAAAATTAGATAATAAAGAATTAAAATCCTTAGTCTCAAGTGTGCAACCAGGCGTATCATCCTTTGGGTAAAAATATAGAACGATGTATTTTGATTTTAATTTACTTAATTCTACAATTTTTCCAGATGTAGAGTTTAATTTAAAGTTTGGGGCTTTTTTTCCTATCAAATTTGGCACTATTCATTCTCCTCCCATAGAGATTTATAATTGATAAACGGTGACAATCCATAGCTAGAATTAATATTTGTCATGTGAATAGATAGCGATTTAACTGGAGAAATACAGACTTCTTTTTCATAAATTAAATTTAAATATTTTTCAAATGGATCATGTCTATCCAAACAATTTTGGTAAAAATTATCCCAATATTTATTTAATATATTTTTTGAAGTCATAAATGAACACAATGATTTATTTATAGTTCTCCAATGACGTTTACTGCCAATAAGTAAATTTGTTTTTTCATTATTCATATACAAGTAAGGATAATCAGAAGGACAAATTATCAAATCCTTATTTAGTTGAGATGAAATTCTTTCGTATGTTCCAATCATTTCTTCTAAAG
>Ga0208624_1000950_pt1 | contig 14304 bp, 16 predicted proteins | sample Knorr_S23_td_DCM_FD_185607 | JGI IMG/M metagenome (GOLD analysis project Ga0208624, IMG submission 185607) | Marine microbial communities from Southern Atlantic Ocean transect - Knorr_S23_td_DCM_ad_71m_LV_A (SPAdes) (version 2) | ecosystem: Environmental > Aquatic > Marine > Oceanic | place...
GCCACTGGTTACCAGTTCCAAGAGGAGATAGTAAGAATAGCTTGGAAAGGTTTTTTGAAATCTTAAAAAGCCCTCCATGATTTGAGAGTACTAAACCTATTCTTAAAATAGTAAATGAGATCTCTGGAAGTATTTTTTCGTAATCTTTAACTTTTGATTCCCATTTAATTACTACTTGGTTAATAAATGAACTTGGTATATCAACTCCATTTTCCTCAGTAGAAACAACAGATAGTGAATCTCCATAAGCAGCAATTCCAGAGGCAGATATAAAAGACTTAATCTTGATATTTCTTTCTTTTATTTGACTTAGTATAAATGAGGTGGATTCTATTCTGCTTTCTAGAATTTTAGATTTGTTTCTATCTGTCCAATAACAAAAAACATTATACCCAGATAGATTAATTACTGAGTCAACACCATTAAAGCATTTATCATCAATTATTTTAAGGCTTGGATTCCAATAATAATAATTTACATCATTTTTATTAGAGGTGAGCTTTTTATTTGTTGTCAGAATATTTACCTGGTAGTTTTTTGATAGCGCAAGTTTAGTTATATTTTTACCTAAAGTACCTGAACCTCCTGTTATTAGTAGCTTCATATTATTTTTTTATTTATCTTTCGCATTATATGGAAATCAAAAGATCAAACAGCACAAAAATAAATGATGTTAACTTCAATTCTATCAAATTTGGAGAAATTTTTACTGATCATATGTTTGAGTGTAACTTTAAAAATGGTCAATGGGAATCTCCAATAATTAAACCATATGAATCACTAACCCTTGACCCGTCAACTCATGTTTTTCATTATGGACAAGCTATTTTTGAGGGCATGAAGGGATACAAAGATAAGACTGATCAACTTTGGCTTTTTAGACCTGAAGAAAATTACAATAGATTAGAAAAATCATGTATTAGAATGAATATTCCAGTAATTCCAAAAAAATATTTTTTTGACGGGTTAAACAATATAATGAAGATTGAAAAAGATTGGGTGTCTAATGAACAGGGTTCATCACTTTATATTAGGCCTTTTATTTTTTCTTCATCTGAAATGCTAGCTGCTAGTCCGTCACTTGACTATAAATTTCTAATAATTTGCTCTCCTGGTGCTTCATATTATTCAAAATCTTTAAGTGTTTACATCGAGGATAAATTTAGCAGAGCTGCACCTGGTGGTGCAGGATATGCAAAGGCTGCAGGAAATTATGGAGCTGCCTTTTACCCTACATCTTTAGCCATAGCCAAAGGATTTGACCAAGTTGTATGGACAGATTCAACTAATCATCAAAAAATTGAAGAAGTGGGTACTATGAGTATTGCATTTAGAATAAATGACAAGCTTGTTACTCCTTTAACAAGCGATACTATTTTAGATGGAGTCTCCAGGAAAACAGTTATCCAAGTTGCTAAAGACATAGGTATTGATGTTGAAGAGAGAGATATAACTGTAAAGGAATTAATAAAAAAGTATAATGAAGGTTCTTTAAAGGAGATATTTGGCTGTGGAACTGCAGCAGTAATTGCTAAAATTTCATCATTTGGATATAAAGAGGATAAATTTGAAATTGAAGATGTAATTGACAGTTATGCAGATAAGATTAAAGAATCTATAGTAAACATTCAACAAAATTTAGCTGAAGATCCGCATGGTTGGCGATATAAGGTAGAGGAATAATTTAACTGTTTAATATATCTTTGATATTAGGCTTAAAATAATTTGGACCTTTTAAAATTTTTCCGTCTTCTCTTATAACAGGTGTTCCATCAATGCTTAGCTTACTCATATTACTTTTTTGGATTTCGTTAAACACCTCAACGATTTTGTCTTGAAGACCATGAGCTAGAATTGTACCACATAGAATATATAATTTATCCCCTAATGCATCTGCTATTTCAACCAGGTCTTTTCTCCTAGCAGCTTCTAAATATTCATTATTTTCCTCTTGCATAAGTCTATATCTTAATTCAACAATTGAATCATCAAGATTAGCTTCTTGAGTTTCAGAGTATTCTATTTTAAAAGCTTTATTAAATTCCTTAACAGCATTAATGGCATTAGTAATCATAATTATTAAATTTATATTATAAAGATTTTAAATTTAGTTAATGTTTACTAAAGGACAGCTTATTTTCGCTATAATATTTGTAATTCTTTTTTCAATAATTATGAGTTACTCATATATAAAAGATTCAAACATAAATAAAGTATATTATAAGAACTCATACGTGATCCTAATAATATTTATTGTCTTCATATCGATCATTGCTGCGTATAGTAATTTATTTAGATAATGAGAGAATTTCTTTTAGTTTTTATTGGTGGTGGTTTAGGCTCTGTATTAAGATTTATTTTCAACAGACTTATTCCTGTTGGATCTTTTCCATATTCGACACTAACTGTTAATATGGTTGGAAGTTTTCTAATTGGAATAATAATTGGTTATCTAATCAGCAATAATATGTTAAAGTCAGACTATTATTACTTTTTAATAATTGGTATTTGTGGAGGGCTTACTACATTTTCTGCTTTTTCTCTTGAAAACCTAAATTTACTTAGGTCTAATGATATACTAAATTCAATTTTATATATTTTAATTAGTGTATTTTTTTGTATAGTATTAGCTTATGCTGGATTTACACTGGTTAACAAAATTTTAAATTAAAATGAAAAAACTTATCACATTATTAATTTGCTTATTATTTTTTAATCATTTTTATTCTCAGGAAAAAAAATTTTCTGATGGTCCTTTTGATCAACTTATCATAAGGGGTGCAACACTTATAAATGGAAACGGAAGTCCACCATTGGGACCTGTTGATATAGTAATTGAACAAAATATTATTAAATCAATCAGAAATGTTGGATATCCTGGAGTTGATATTAATGAAAGTAAAAGACCAAAATTAAGCAAGAAAGGAAGGGAAATAGATGCTGAAGGCATGTATGTACTCCCCGGTTTTATTGATATGCACGGACACATTGGTGGTAGTTCTCAGGGTGCTGAGCCTGATTATGTTTTTAAATTATGGCTAGGTCATGGTATAACAACTGTTAGAGAGCCTGGTGGAAGAGGAATTGATTATAGCATTGATTTAAAGAATAAAAGCAATAGTAATGAGATAGTAGCTCCTAGATTAATTATTTACTCAACATTTGGATCTGGATTTGATAAAGAAATAACCTCTCCTGAAATTGCAAGAGAATGGGTAAGGCATAATGCAAAAAAAGGAGCTGACGGAATAAAGTTTTTTGGTGCAGATCCAAATATAATGAATGCAGCCCTTGAAGAAAATAATAAACTAGGTTTAGGATCTGCAATGCATCATGCTCAATTAAATGTTGCAAGATGGAATGTTTTAAATTCTGCTAGAGCTGGTTTAACCTCAATGGAACATTGGTATGGCTTGCCTGAAGCACTTTTTGATGATAAAACTATACAGAATTATCCAGCCTATTATAATTATTCAAATGAACAACATAGATTTGAAGAGGCTGGAAAACTATGGGAACAGGCTGCTAAACCGTATTCAGATCATTGGAATAAAGTAATGAATGAGCTAATAGAACTTGATTTCACGTTAGATCCAACTTTTAATATTTACGAAGCGAGTAGAGATCTTCATAGAGCAAGAAGAGCTGAATGGCATGAAGAATATACTTTACCTAGTCTATGGGAGTTTTATCAACCAAGTAGAATCTCTCATGGATCATATTGGCATTTTTGGGGAACTGAACAAGAAGTAGCATGGAAGCAAAATTATAATCTATGGATGACTTTTGTAAATGAATATAAAAATAGAGGTGGTAGAGTAACTACAGGATCAGACTCAGGATTTATTTTTCAATTATATGGTTTTGCATATATACGTGAGCTTGAATTACTCAGAGAAGCTGGGTTTCATCCAATTGAAGTTATAAGGGCAGCAACACTTAATGGAGCTGAAGCACTAGGTATGGATGATCAAATTGGCTCAATTGAAATAGGTAAAAAGGCTGATCTATTAATTGTTGAAGAGAATCCACTTGAGAACCTCAAAGTTCTATATGGAACTGGCGCAATAAAACTTAATGAAGAAAATGAAGCAGTTCGTGTTGGAGGCGTAAAGTATACTATAAAAGATGGGATTGTATTTGACTCAAAACTTTTACTTAAAGATGTAAGGGAAATTGTTAGAAAAAGTAAGGATGATTTAAAATATGAAATATATCAGCCTGGTAATAAAAATGATTTTTTAAATACAATCAACAAAACTAAAGACTAAATTGATTTATCTAAAAAGTCTAACATTTTCTTATTAAAAATATCAGGCTTATCAACATTTACTACATGTCCACAGTTTTGAATTATATATAGTTCAGACTTATTATGAACTTCAACAAGATCTTTTACAGATGGCAAAAACATATAATCTTGATCACCCATTATATAGTAAGTTGGAATTTTAATTTCAATTTGTCTAAAAAATTTAAGTAATGGTACCAATTCAGTAGTCAACTGAAACCACTTCTTAAATTCTTTTTGATATAGTTTTTTTGCTTCATTTACAAATAAGGATCTTGATTCTTTATGATTTTTATTTGGCATTATAATAAATGCTAGTAACCTGTATATCCACATATATGGTAGAACTGACTTAGTTGAATTACCGAGAAACATCAATATCTTAGATCTTAGATTCAACTTCATTATAGCGCCTCCCATAATTAAAGTCTTTACTCTTTCGGGATATTGTTCTGCAAAGTTTCTTATTAGAATGGTACCTAATGATATCCCTACAAAATGAGTTTTATTAATTTTTTCTGCATCAATTACCTCTAGAATATCATTAGTAATTGAATTGAAAGTGTATTTTTTTTTAAATGGATTAATTGGAATTGATTTGGATTTTCCATGACCTCTTAGGTCTAGTAACAATAGATTATATTTATTTGAAAAGTATTTGATCTGTTTATACCAAATTGTTGAACTTCCACCAGCTCCATGAACAAATGTAATCCATTCTGCACTTCTATTTTTTGATATAAATTTTGTGTAATGAATCATTAAATATTATTTAAATACTTTTCCATCTCCATTTGAATTTTCATAGCCTCGTTTTGAGCCTTTTGAGCAAAGTCTGAATTATTAGATGCATAAATAATTGATCTAGATGAATTAACAATTAACTTTAAATTTTTATCTAATCCATGCTTACAGATTTCTCCAAGATTCCCTCCTTGAGCACCAATTCCAGGAACTAACAGAAATGAATTTGGAGCAATAGTTCTAATTTTACGGATTTCTTCAGTATTTTTTGCACCTACAACATACATAATTTTATCGCTATTTCTCCACTCTCTTGAAGTTTTAATTACCTTTTCGAATAATTTATCAGAATTATTCACTTTCAACTCTTGAAAGTCCTCAGAACCTTTATTTGAGGTTAAGGCAAGTAGAAATACATACTTATCTTCAAATGATAGAAAAGGTTCAACCGAGTCAGAACCCATGTAAGGCGAGACAGTAATGGAATCAAAATCTAGATCCTTTAAGAAAGCATTTGCATACATTTTTGACGTATTGCCAATATCTCCTCTTTTTGCATCTGCAATAGTAAAAATTTCAGGAAAACTACTCTTTAAATATTTAGAGATCTTTTCAAAAGATTTATACCCTTTAGCTCCGTGAGCTTCAAAAAAAGCAATGTTAGGTTTATATGCAATAGCATACTTATTTGTAGAGTCTATAATCTGTTTTGCAAATTCAAAAATTGGATCATCATAATTTAACAATGATTTTGGAATTTTGTTAATATCAACATCTAAGCCAACACATAAAAAGGACCTTTTTTTAATTATTTGACTTTGAATTTTATTTTCTAACATTATACCTCTCCTGCTTCTTTTAATCTTTGAGTATTGATGAAAAGTTGAATTTCATCAATTAATTTTGAAACATCTCCATCTAAAATCTTTGGAAGATCATATAGAGTTAAACCTATTCTATGATCAGTAACTCTTCCTTGTGGATAATTGTAAGTTCTTATTTTTGCTGACCTATCACCAGATTTAACAAGTTCATTTCTTTTTTGAGAGTCAGACTCCATTCTTTTATTTAATTCAATTTCATAAAGTCTTGATCTAAGAACTTTCATCGCTTTTTCTTTGTTCTTATGTTGAGATTTTTGATCTTGACATTGTGCCACAACACCTGTCGGCTCATGAGTTAATCTTACAGCTGAGTATGTTGTGTTAACAGATTGACCTCCAGGACCTGATGAACAGAAATAATCAACTCTGACTTCACTCATGTTAATCTCCACATCAAATTCTTCAGCCTCAGGTAGGACCATAACAGTTGCAGCTGAGGTATGAACTCTTCCTTGAGTCTCTGTTTGAGGAACCCTTTGAACTCTGTGAACACCAGATTCATATTTTAAAACACCATATACATCTTCTCCAGCAATTTCAAAAATAACCTCCTTAAATCCACCTGCTGTTCCTTCACTAGTATCAACAACACTTATTTTCCATTTTTTATCTTGAGCAAATTTAGAATACATTCTAAACAAATCACCTGCAAAAATACTAGCTTCATCACCACCAGTACCTGCTCTGATTTCAACAACAACATTTTTAGAATCGTCTGGATCTTTTGGTATAAGCATAATCTTAATTTCATCTTCAAGGTTGTTAATTGATTCCTTTGAAATTTCAAGCTGCTCTTTTGCCATCTCAATCATATCTTTGTCGTCAGAGGAACTAATATATTCTTCTGCCTCCTTTTTTTGATCAATTGCATCTTTATACAGCCTCCCTTTATCAACTAACTTACCTAGCTCCTTTAGTTCTTTATTTAACTCAACATATTTTTTTTGATTAGCAATAACTTCTGGTTTACCAATCATTTGATATATTTCATCATATCTTTTTTCAACGATATCTATTTTTTCTATAAGCATTTTATAGTTTTAATATTCAAAATTACCTAATTCTGATTGAATAGATAGCTTCTTTTTTTGTGATTTAAGTACTTCACCTATAATCTTTGCATCAATTCCCACAGACTTTGATATTTCAATTATATCTGATGCATAATCTGGATGAATATATATTTCCATTCTGTGCCCCATATTAAAAACTTTATACATCTCCTTAGGGTCGGTATTAGACTCATTCATAATAAGTTTAAATATTGGTGGAGTTTCAAATAAATTATTTTTCATTATATGAAGGTCGTCAACAAAGTGAAGGATCTTAGTTTGACCTCCACCTGTACAGTGAATTATCCCATTGATTTTATCTCTACCTACTTTTTCAAAGATTTTTTTTAGAAGAGGTGCATATGATCTCGTTGGAGATAAAAGCATTTTACCAATATCATAATTTTCAATTTTATCAGTCAATTTTTTTGAACCACAATAAGTCAAATCATCTGGAACATCATGATCATATGATTCGGGATATAAGGATTTAATATAATCAGAAATAACATCATGTCTGGCTGATGTTAAGCCGTTACTTCCAATACCAGAGTTATAATCTAAATCGTATGATGAATTTCCTGATGAGGATAAACCAATGATTACATCTCCTGCTTTAATATTTGAATTATCAATTATATCATCTTTTTTTATTCTAACAGTTAAACAAGAATCAACTATTATAGTTCTTACAAGATCTCCAACGTCTGCTGTCTCTCCTCCCCCACTGTAAATATTTATACCATGACTTCTATAATAAGATAAAATCTCGTCAGTACCAGATATAATTTTGGAAATAACCTCTCCAGGAATTTTATTTTTATTTCTTCCAATTGTTGAGGAAAGCACAATATTATCAATTGCACCTACACAAGCAACATCATCTAAATTCATGACAATTGAGTCCTGAGCAATCCCCTTCCATACGGACAAGTCAGATGTTTCTTTCCAATATATATATGCTAAGGATGACTTTGTTCCAGCCCCATCTGAATGTATAATTAAAGCATGTTCATCTGAATTTGAAATATAATCGGGAAGTATTTTGCAGAACGCTTTTGGAAATAGACCTTTATCTTGATTTTTTATCGCGTTGTGTACATCTTCTTTATCAGAAGATACCCCTCTTAATTTATATCTATTGGCCATTACTCAAGGCAAAGTTATCAAAAAAAAATCTTAATAAGTTTTTAATAAAAATCATTGGTATTTTAGATCATCATTTTCATTTTAATCTAAATTAGGATTTGAAAAATTGATCTTTATTTTAACTGAAAAATTTTCAACGTTTTTTATAATTATATGCAATATTGATAATTATTTTATGTATGAATACTAGATTGACAAAAGTTAATTAAAATCACTTTTTTTGAATATCAAGATTTTAAAAAAAATCTAAATTGAAAATTAAATTATAAATTATGAGCAAATCTAAATTAGAATATATATGGCTTGACGGTTACAAACCAACTCAAAGCCTAAGAAGCAAAACAAAAATAGTATCTGACTTTGATGGAAAACTATCAAGTTGCCCAATGTGGTCTTTTGATGGTTCCTCTACTCTCCAGGCTCCAGGAGGTTCTTCAGATTGTTTACTTAAACCAGTTGCTATATATCCAGATCCTGAAAGAAAGAATGGGTTCTTAGTTATGACTGAAGTTTTAAATGCAGATGGAACTGCACACGAATCTAATGGAAGATCAACAATCGATGATAGTGACAATGATTTTTGGTTTGGTTTTGAACAAGAATACTTTTTGTGGGATACTGAAACAAATTTACCTTTAGGATTTCCAAAAGATCAAACACCTCAAGGACAATTTTATTGTTCTGTTGGTGGTGCTAATACATTTGGTAGAGAAATTATGGATCGTCATCTTGACGTTTGTCTAGATGCTGGTATAAATGTTGAAGGAACTAATGCAGAAGTTGCAGCTGGTCAATGGGAGTTTCAAACTTTTGCTAAAGGTGCTCAACAAGCTGGTGATGAAATGTGGGTAGCAAGATATTTGTTGGAAAGAATAGCTGAAGACTATGCCATTAAGATTGAGTATCATCCAAAACCTTTAGGTGCAACAGATTGGAATGGATCAGGTATGCATGCAAACTTTTCTAATACAACTTTAAGAACATGTGGTTCAAAAGAAACTTATGAAAAAATATGTGAAGCATTTCGACCTGTAGTTGATGAATGTATTGCAGTTTACGGTGCATATAATGATCAAAGATTAACTGGTGACCACGAAACACAATCCATTACAGAATTTAGTTATGGTGTTTCTGATAGAGGAGCTTCAATTAGAATTCCAATTATGACTGTAGAAAGTGGATGGAAAGGATGGCTTGAGGATAGAAGACCTGCATCAAATGCAGACCCCTACAAAGTTGCTGCAATAATTGTAAAAACAGTTAAAAGCGCAAAATAAAGCCTAAATTAATAGAGGGATTATAAATACTAGATATAATACTAATAACATAATCCCTTTTTTTCTTGTTAATACATTTTTCTTACCCAAATAAGCAAGGGGTAATATAATAACCGAAAATAGGAGAACCCAAAGCATATCATTATTGATTATGCTCTTGTCTATTCCATTTATTGGTAAGATACTAGATGTTATACCAATAACAACAAGTAAGTTAAATATATTTGAACCTATCAAATTACCTATCGATAAATCATTTTGTTTATTTAATGAAGCAACAACTGATGCAGCTAATTCTGGAATACTTGTACCAATAGCTACCATTGTTATACTAATAATTCTCTCCGAAATATCAAGCTTATTGGCAACAGATACTGCTGACTTTATAAGAGTCTCTGAACCCAACCATAACAGAGATCCGCTAAACAGTATAAAAAGAAACGATTTAAAAATTGAAATTTTATCTTTATCCGTATCCTCTGAGAATTCACTATGATCATTTTTTTGATAAAAAAATAAATAGAATAATATTGATATTATAGCTATAACTAGAATTAGGCCCTCAATCCTTGAAATTTGACTTTTAGTGTAAATCACATAGTAAAATAAAACAGTAGACATCATTAATAATGGAAAGTCTGTTTTATAAAATCTTTGTTTTAATGATATTGGATATATAATAGTAATTATACCTAGTACTAAACCAATATTTGCAATATTAGAACCCAATACATTACCTATTGCAAAATTTGGTAAACCATCAAGGGTAGCGTTCAGACTGACTATTAATTCTGGTGCTGATGTTGCAAATGAAACGACTGTCATACCAATAATTATTTTCGGTATGGACAATTTTAGAGAAATATCAACTGATGACTTTGTCAACAAATCTCCTCCCTGAGAAAGAAGTATTATACCAAATAAAATTCCTAAATAATCCAATCAAATAAATTTGAGGGCAATGGAGGACTCAAACCCCCATCTGAAGAGCCGTAATCTTCTGTTCTATTCAGTTGAACTAATTGCCCGAGTTAGTGCAAAAATATGTATATAATTTATAATTTTGATATTAATGAATACATTTCTGATCTGTTTTATTAATGGTCTTTACAAAGAATATAAATGGCTGCAAGAAGAGTATAATAAAAGCTGGAATAATCCACTTAAATATTCTGAACTTACTCCAAAAGAAATCAAAATCATAATTAATAAATACGAGTCTGAATTACATCAGGATGAGACTAAAAAATTAAAATTTAAGAAAGTTCAAAAATTACAGAATTTATTAGACAATAGGTTAAAAAGATATCAATCTAATACTTACAATGAGTTTAATAGGTACGGAAATTTAAATGAGTTTAGATTTTATCAATTTGTTGTTGCTTACAAGAAAGGATTAGAAAAATATTACAAAGAAATTATTGTCAGTTAGTTTTCGTAAATTGTAAAGAAAATTATGGATTGTAACTGTTCACAATGTAGCTGTAATAAAACATGTAATTGCAATTGTTGCGATTGCTAAGTAACTGTAAATTAGTGTATTACTAAAAGTTATTAACAATTTAAATTTTATATTTGTTTTTTCTACTTAGATTACTACATTTATAAATGATAAGTTGAAGTAATGGAAAAATCCGTCATTACATTCAAAGTGCAAACTGAGATATAACTTATCAAACTTTAAACATAAAAAACCAGTAAGATTAACTGAAATTTGGAAATCCAATAGTGTTTAAAGAAAAAAGATCAAGTTGAAGTACGGATAGAATCAATCAATACTTCGAAGCGTAAGCAGAGATATAACTTGTGAAATTTTAAGTGGTGATCAGAAAGATTATCTAGGACTTAAAGAAATTTAAGAATCACTTAAAGAGAATTAGAAAGCCCGATTCATTCGTGAGTCGGGCTTTCGAATTTTATACGTCTAAATTTGTTCAATTTATTTTATGTATTTCTGCATAAGTCTTATAAGGAAGCCTTATCAGCGATAATATTTCAAAAACCCTAGCATTATTTTTAGTAACTAATTCTAAATTATCTTCGTTATCTATTATTAAAAAATCACCTTGTGTAAATTGCTGACTGTTAATCTCAAGTGTGCCATTTAAAATAAAATAAGAATGGTAACATTGATCCTTTACTTTTAATGAATGAGCTCCGTTTTTAAATTTATGCTCATAGATTTCTATACCTGTTGATTTAAGGGAAAGTTGATTTTCATTTGATTGAACAATCTTTGACTCAATGTCATTTCTAATTTTAATTTTAAAATCTTTTGATCTAAAATCACTGTAACTGGGATCTATGTAGAGTGATTCTTGAATGTTTGGATCAAACCAAATTTGAAAAATTTCAGAACCTTTCTTTAATTTCTCAGAGTGAGATATACCCTTGCCAGCTTTTATGACTTGAACATCTCCTTTACTTAATGTGATCCATTTATCAAGTAAAGTATCATAATGTTCAATTTCTCCTTTTAAAACAAAACTACATATCTCAAATCCTCTGTGTGGATGTAGTCCAATTATACTGTCATTTAATGGTGCCCATGCATGAGCCCAATAAAATAGGTTTGAATATGGCTTCAATTTCCCTCCGTCTTGAGGAAAACCAATTGGTTTTTTTTCAAGAATTTCTCCATTGTTAAAATGACCATTTGCTTGGTCATCTTTTTTAAAAATATTAATTGACATTTGAATTCTTAGAATTATTCTTTTTTAACTGGAAAATTTACAGCTTGACTTTCCCAATAAATTACTTTTTCACCGACAATGTGAAACTTAATATATTTTTTTGTTGTTTTTATTCTATACTGGGTAGGCAACTCATTATCGGCCACACTATACAAAGAGTCACTTTTTGAAACTGTTGAAATCTGTTTAGAAAAATAGTTAAGTCTTTCAGTAAAAACTCCAAAATCATAATAATATTCGTCATATTCAATACCCTCAATTATATCAGTTGGTGTTCCAAATCTTTCAAGAACAAGATCTTTTGAAACTAACATCGACATTGCATCATTATGATTATACAATATATTTGAGCATGAAAAAATAGAAATTAATAATATATATTTTAAAGATTTCATATTTAAATTTAGGTGATATTATCTAAAACATTAATAAAATCACTATCTATTTTAAAATAATATCCATTTTCTTCATGAATACTATTGTCAGGATGTCCATCAATTGTATGATATTTTTTAATATGAGAGATAAATGACTTTAAGTCTTGTATTTCATAATCATTACCATAAATGTCTTGAATTTTAGCCATAAATAATTAATGATCATCTTTGATTTTTATGTAACTAGATGCTTTTTGCTTAAATCTATTAAATCTTGGGATAGAAACATTCTGCACATATGGATTATATGGATTTTTCTTCTCATAGTCTTGATGATATTCCTCTGCATAATAGAACTTATCAATTTTTTTTACCTCTGTTATAATTTCTTTACCAAATATTGAGCTTGTTGAAAGAAAGCTTATATAATTATTAATCTTATTTTTTTCATCTTGATTATTATAAAAGGCAATTGATCGATATTGAGTACCGTAATCAGGTCCTTGTCGATTGGGGGTTGTTGGGTTGTGTGAATCAAAGAATACTTTCAAAAGAGTATCAAAAGAAACTTTGCTGCTATCATATATAATTTCAATAGCTTCCGCATGTCCTGTTTTACCTGACATAACTTGATAATAATTAGGATTAATTGTAGTTCCACCTGCATATCCTGAATAAACTTCTTCTACACCATCCAAACTCTCATATATAGTTTCAACACACCAAAAACAACCGGATGCAAAGTATGCTTTGCTCATATTTTCAAACTTTTGATTATCTACAGAATAAACTGGATTAATATTATCAACTGGTTTAGAAGTACTAATATCACATGATAGACAAAATACTAATAGAGTTAAAAGAAGTTTTTTCATGAAAGTTATTTTAGCAAATATAAACTTAAGCAAATTGTTAAGTTAATCAGGAAAGTTAATATTAATTTAAAAATTTACTGATTTTATTAATGTCTTCTTTAAATGTTAGGTCAGGGACATGCTCACACAAAGGAAAAACAATCATTGATTTTTTATTATCGTCTATCATGTTTTGTAAAGCTGATGCAATCTCTTTTTCTCCTCTTTTTTGATTGATTGGACAGTTTTTTAGATATTCATAGATCAATTCTCCCTTGAAGGAAAATATATTCATGCTAACAAATTTCTCGGAATAGCTTTTTATGATTTCCATGTCTGGTTTCTCAATGATTTTTTCTAAAAATTTTCCTTTAATTTTTAAAATAGAGAATGAAGCTAATCTTTCCTCTGAAAATTTCAGACAATCAAAGTTATATGCAATCATTGAGTTATAACTACTCTCATCTAATAATAATTTAATAGCACGTGAAGAATATAAATTATCAGAGTTACATACCATAAATCTTTTACCCATTAGTTCCTTATACTGATTCATTAGCTGAAATATAGCATCTGCCGTTCCCATTGGTTTTGATTTCCCATAAAAGTTTTGAAATCCAAACTTTATTTGAATTGATAATTTAATCTCTAGTTTTCTTAGATATTTCTGAAATTCATCTGAATTTTCGGATAAAATAATGTAGAAATTCTTTACACCTGTGCTTATACAATTTTTAATTATGTAAAAAATAATTGGCTCGTTTCCTTCGCCTGCTTGAATAAAACCTTTTACTCTATCATTAGACTGATTGATTAAATTTTGTGATATTGCTTTTGGCACAGAAGAATCCTTCATCCTTGATGATACACCTGCTGCCATTATAATCATTGGAATATTATTCATAATAAATTGTCGGACCTTTACCTTTTCTGGCAATAAATGCATCTTTAACTCCTATACTTTTTAATTCAGATACTATTTT
>Ga0208624_1000952_pt1 | contig 14292 bp, 17 predicted proteins | sample Knorr_S23_td_DCM_FD_185607 | JGI IMG/M metagenome (GOLD analysis project Ga0208624, IMG submission 185607) | Marine microbial communities from Southern Atlantic Ocean transect - Knorr_S23_td_DCM_ad_71m_LV_A (SPAdes) (version 2) | ecosystem: Environmental > Aquatic > Marine > Oceanic | place...
TTTTTCTACTTCAACTACTTTTTCAGTCATAACTGGCACTTCTTTTACAACTTCAACTGTTGTAGGTTTTTCTACAACAACTTCCTTTGTAACTTCAACAACTTCAGTTTCACCTGCGCAAGATAGCATCAAAACAGCAAAAACAGAAATAGGAATTAGAATTAATTTTTTCATTTTAAGTAATTCTCCTTATTCTTTACTAAATAACTAGACAATAACGTACTATTGTTGATCTAATAGGTCAACATCTTTTTCTAGTATTTTGGTCAAGAAATGTTAAATAGTTGTTAAATTTTTAAACTTTTATTAATAATTTGTAGTAAAATTAATGAAAATAACAAATTGTGTTGTACCATCATTGGATGTCTATTACTACTGAAGAAAAAATTGGATATTTAGTTCTTAATACAGGTACTCCAGATGCACCTACCATTCCTGCCTTAAGAAGTTATTTAAAGGAATTCTTGTCTGACCCTGACATGCTTGACTATCCTTCAACAAGACCAGTTCATTTGGCTAAAGGCTTTGATAAAATTAAAAATTATACTTCTGTTGTTTTACGTTGGATCATACTAAATCTTATTGTATTACCTTTCAGACCTTCAAAAATCAAAGATAAGTATGCCGGAATATGGACAAATGAAGGATCACCTCTGCTTGTAAACACAATTAAATTTGTTGATAAATTAAAAAAATATACTAATGGTAATATTGAGATCGGCATGAGATATGGCAATCCATCCATAATTAATGCGATAAAAAATCTTCAAGCTAACAGAACGCAAAAGCTTTTTCTTGTATCAATGTTTCCGCAATATGCTCAAGCAACATCTGGTTCGACATTTGATGAAGTGTATAGAGTATTAGATGAATTAGATTATCACCCTGAAATAGTTAAAATAGAGCATTATTATAATGAAGATTTTTATTTAAAGTCTCTAGCGAAAAGTATTGTTGAATCTCAGGAATATAAAGAAAGTGAATATCTTCTTTTCAGTTTTCATGGTCTCCCGGTAAGACATTTAAAGAAATCTGACATCTCTCAGTCGCATTGTCAAAAAGTTGATAATTGTTGTGAAAAAACATCCGAAAATAATGAGTTATGCTATAAATCTCATTGCGTAAAAACAATTATGAAAGTAGCTGAAATTATTGATCCTGACAAACCATTTAAAGTCTGCTATCAAAGCACATTTGGTCCAGAACAATGGATACAACCAAACATTGTTGATGTACTAGAAGATTTAGCTGAAAAAGGTATTAAAAAGGTTTCTGTAGCATGCCCTTCTTTTACAGCAGATTGTTTAGAAACACTTGAAGAAATTGCAGTTGAAAATCATGAAGACTTTGAAAAAAATGGTGGCGAATATGTTAAGCTCATTCCAAGTCTCAATGATAATGATGATTGGGTCCAAAATTTTGCAGAATATTTAACTGAAAAGGAAGATGAGTTCATTAAAAAATAATTCACCCCACCAAATGAAGAAAAGTAAATTTCTTCTAATAAGGCTTCTATGGATAACACTTGGAAGCAGCTTTGTTGCAATAGGCACGGTTGGTATATTTGTTCCTGGGCTTCCAACAACTGTATTCATGCTTTTAGCTGCAGCATGTTACGTAAGGTCTTCTGAGAGATTATATAATTGGTTAATAAGAAATAAGACTTTTGGAAAATATATTAAAGATTACCGTGAAGGTAAGGGTATGCCAATGAGAGCGAAAATTTTTGCTCAATCTATGATGACAATATTTATTTTTTTAGCTGTATTTCCTTTTTCCCCAATATCTGTGCCAGGTTTGTGGCTTAAGATACTTATATTGTCATTAGGTATTATCGGTTTCTACTACGTTGGCTTTAAGGTTCCTACAAGAGAAGCAAAATAATTTTTTTGGATAATTTTATTGAAATAATCAAAAAATTTTGATTTTAAAAATTCTTCTAAACATATTAATTCATTCATATACAATAATATTTATTAAATAAAAGATTTAACATGAGTAATTTGAAATTAAATATAAATAAGAATAATTTTCTTTACATAATTGTTGGGATTTCAGTTGCAATTTTGATAATAATAATAATTATATTAAGCAATAACTTGAACTCTGATCCACCAGACTATAATGCTGTAAATCCCCAATTTGCAACACCAACACCAACACCTCCTGAAAAAGATGATTACGTTCCTGCTGATACTCCTACACCTCAGCCAACCCCAACTCCTGAGGTTCCTAGTTTTGGAGGTTTATTTATGGCAGAACTATCAAACAAACTAAATATTAAATCCTCAAATATAAAGTTAATTTCATATGAAGATTTTATATTTAATGATTCATCACTTGGTTGCCCAGAACCTGGAAAATTTTATACTCAAGTGCTAACTCCTGGGTGGAAGATGCAATTTGAAGCTGATGGAAATATTTATGAATATCACTCCAATTTAGATGGCTCATATTATATAGATTGCACCTCAATAAAGAATATAGAAACAACAAATGTTTTAAAAAAATTTAATTTATATAGCCCCGAAACCATAAATGTATTCAGGCTAAATGATGGTCAATTTTTACCATTAATTGAATTAAAAGGGGATGAAATAAAATCCCTTATTGAAAGTCTTGATGACCCAATAAAAATAATTGAAAAAGAAAATTGTAATTTTTTATATAAAATTTCATTTGTCTTTAAAGAAAAAACTCATAATTTATTTTCAATTTGCGAAGATGGAAAAAAGTATGGAGAATTTGAAATGTCTGAAGATAAAGCCTATGAAATGCCTGATGCATTTATGAATTTAATTGGAAAATATTCTTCATCTTTAGGTTTTCCAGGAAAACCTAGTTTAGACTAACTTGTTAATTTTTTTTAAAAATCAGAAAATCTAACTATGACAACATTAAATGAATCAAATACAAAACTTATTACTAAAGTTAAAGAATATTTATCCGATAAAGATGTTAAGAAAATAAATGAGGCTTACAAATTTGCTGAAAAATGTCATAGTGGCCAACTAAGAAAAACTGGTGATCCTTATATAATTCACCCAGTTTTTACAGCAATTTATTTATCAAATATGAAAATGGATTGGGAGACGATATCAGCAGCATTATTGCATGATGTAATTGAAGACTGCGGGGTAACTTTTGAAGAAATTGAAAAACTTTTTGGTAGGGATGTTGCAGGATTAGTTGATGGAGTAACAAAGTTACCTACATTAAAAATTAGCTCAAAAAATACAAATTTTTCCACAAATAATGAAATATCTAGGGCAGCTACTATTCGAAAGTTATTGATATCAACCTCTGAAGATGCAAGAGTAATTCTAATTAAATTAGCAGATAGATTGCATAACATGGAAACTTTGCATGCTCTTGACGAAGAATCTATATTAAGAATTTCTCAAGAAACTATGGAAATTTTTGCACCTCTCGCCCACCGTTTAGGAATATGGGACTTTAAATGGAAGCTTGAAGATGAATCTTTTAAATATCTTTTTCCAAAATCATACAAGGAAATTGCAAATTTAATTTCAAGCAAAAGAAAAGAGAGAGAGAAATACGCAACAAGAGTAACAAGGATGCTTGAGGAGGCTTTAGCAAAATCATCCATTCAGTGTCTTGTTGAAGGGAGAGTCAAACATCTTTATAGTATTTTTAAAAAAATTGAAAAATACTCTAATTTAGGAAAAAGGTTTGATGAAATTCATGATCTTATAGCTTTGAGAATAGTTGTTAATACTAAGCAAGACTGTTATTTAGCTCTTGGTGCACTTCATGAGCTTTGGAAACCAATTCCTGGAGAATTTGATGATTATATTGCTAACCCTAAAGAGAGTATGTATCAATCAATACATTCAACAGTAATGTGTCTTGACAGTTATCCAGTGGAAATCCAAATACGAACTAAGGAGATGCATAATACTGCAGAGATGGGCATTGCAGCACATTGGCAATATAAAGATGGAGCTGATGAAGATGGTGGGTATTTGAATAAACTAAATTGGTTTAGGAATTTGATAGATTGGCAAATTGAGCTCCCAGAAGATGAGAACTATATAGATTCAGTTAAAACTGATTTATCAAAAGAAAGGATCTACTGCTACACTCCTGCAGGAGATATAAAATCAATACCTGAAGGGTCAACTCCTATTGATTTTGCATATGAAGTTCACACAGAATTAGGGAATGAAGTAAATTCAGCATTAATTAATGGCCAAACTGTCCCATTAAATGCAACAATTTCCAATGGCGATTTAGTTGAGATAATTAAATCTAATTCACCGCAAGGCCCTAAATTAGAATGGCTTAATACAGATTTAGGTTTCGTCACAACTAGTAAGTCAAGATTTAAGATTAGACAATGGTTTAGGAAAGAAGAGAAAAATTTGAGTATAGAGAGAGGAAAAGGTGTTGTTTTAAGCTTGGTAGATAAACTTAAAATTGATTTGCCACTAGAAGAAATTGCATCCAAACTTAAATATAAAAACTTAGATGAATTGTTATTGCATATTGGCTCTGGTTCATTAAATTCACCGAAACTTGTTAAAAAGTTAACGACATTAATTAATTATGGTGAAAGAAAAAATATATCTTTAAAAATAAACTCAGATGACAGGGTGGGGCTAATTAGAGATGTTACAGAAATTATATCTAAGGAAGGCTTAAATATTATTTCTATATCAACCAATGATATTAATACTGGAAAAAGTATACTAATTGAAGTAGACTCTAACGGTTTAGAACAACAAAATAAAATTTACTCTATCATTGAAACTATAGATGGGGTAAACAGTATAGATACAATATAAAGGTAAAAATGCCAAGCAAAAAAAGTCATAGGACATCTGTTAAAAATGCTGAATATAATAGGCCAATTGCATCAAGAGCAAAAACCCTATTAAAAAACTCATTGGAATTAATTGAAGAGAATAAAGACCAAGACAAAATTCAAAAGAGTTTTAAGGAAGCTATTTCAGCACTTGATAAGGCATCACAAAAAGGTGTCATGCACAAAAATAATGTTGCAAGAAAAAAGTCAAAACTATCGAAAAAATTAAATTCAAAATAGGTGACATTTAGTAATTGACACTAAAATTCATGTCTTTTAATCTTCAATAATGAGATTGAATCAAAAACTATCTGAAAAACAAGTTTTAATCATTAATTACATTGAAAATTATGTTAATGAAAATGGCATATCTCCAACTATAGAAGATGTAAGAATTGGTTGTAAATTGAGTTCAAAATCTGTCGTATCATACAATTTAAATATACTTGAAGAAAATGGGTATTTAGACAGAAAAAGGGGGGTGGCTAGAAGTATAATTAGTACCAAGGAAGTTGAAAAAAACAGTGATATTGTTAATATTCCAATTGTAAGCAATATTTCTGCAGGATCGCCACTTGAATTATTTTCATCAGATGAAATATTTTTTAAACAAAAAAGTAATTTCGAATCAATAAGTTTATCGAAAAGTATGTTGAAAAATAACACCAATATAGTTGCATTAAAAATTTCTGGTGATTCAATGAAGGGTGATTTAATAATGGATGGAGATATAATAATTTTAGATTGCAATAATATTTCAACAAATGATATAAAAAGTGGTGATATTGTTGCTGCAAGAGTTAATGATGATTATGCAACATTAAAAAGAATGTTTATAAATAATAATAAAATTGAACTCAGGCCTTCAAATAAGCTATATTCTTCAATTTTTACTGATAAAAATAATGTAAAGATTGATGGAAAAGTTGTAGGATTAATTAGAAATTATTAATTAGGAAAAATAATATGAATTTTTTAAGAGGTATAGGACCATTAGAGATTTTTTTAATATTTGTAATCATCATGGTTGTATTTGGTGTTGGCAAACTTCCTGAAGTAGGTGAAGGGTTAGGTAGAGGAATAAGGTTATTTAAAAACTCTTTAGCTGGAAAAGATGAAAAAGTAGAAAAAACTACTAAGAAGAAGAAATAGACTATTTTCTTGTCCTTGATAACAATATACCTACTTCATACAATAGCATTATTGGCAAAGCCACTATAATTTGATTAATTGGGTCGAAGGTTGGAGTAATTATAGCACCCAATATAAATGAAAAAATAATAAAGTATTTTCTAAATTTTGATAATTTTTTTGAATCAACAATTTTTATAAGTGCCAAAATATACATAATTATTGGCAATTGAAAACATACACCCATCCACATCATCAAGTTTATTGTCAATTGAACTAATGAGCCAATTCTTATTAATGGCTCTGAAATGTCTCCACCAAAATAAACAAGAAATTTTATAGCAGGTGGTAATAAAACAAAGAAACCAAATGCAGCACCAGCATAAAAAGAGATAATAGATCCAGGTAAAAGAATAATGATAAATTTTTTTTCATTCCTTTTTAAACCTGGCAAAATAAATGCTAAAACCTGGTAACTAATTAAAGGGAAAGATAATAATAATCCAGAAAGCAATGAAACCTTCATAACAACGCTCCAGAATTCAGTGATATTCGTAAAAACTGGAAGCCCCTGTGAAAGTTGATTAATTTCTGTCACAGGCTGAACCATTAAGCTTAAAATATTTCTATGAAAAACAAATCCAAATATAGTTGCAATTAAATAGAAAATTAAAGAAAAGATAATACGTTTTCTTAATTCGCTAAAATGACTATTAATATTTTTTACTTGAATGTTAGAACCTGTCATTAACTTATTTCTTATCTTCATCATTGTCATCAATAAGTTCTTTAAGCTCATCTTTCTGAGAATTAAATTGCTTAATTAATTTTGCAAAATCTTTTGAAAACTTATTAATTTTTTTTGGACCTAAAATTATAAATGCAACTAAAAAAATTACTAATAATTCAAATGTTCCTATTCCTAAAATATTCAATTTTTTACCTTTATTAAACTAACAATACATTCTACATGCTTTGTTTGCGGAAACATATCTAGTGGTATTATTTTATCTATTTCATAACTTGTTCCCAAAATTCTAATATCTTTCTTTAAGCTACTTACATTACAAGAAACGTAAATAATTTGGCTTGGAGATAAATTTAAAACCCAATTTAAAGCATTAAAATGAACACCTTTTCTTGAAGGATCTAGAATAACTATGTCAATATTTTCTTTAAATTTATATTCTTTAAGGTTTTCAACCTCATTTTGAATTAATTCTACATTTTTTGAATTATCTAAATTAATTTTTGCATCTTCTACAGATGAATAAGAGGATTCTATTGCATATATTTTTTTTACTTTCTCAGAAAGAAGTAATGAAAATGTACCTACTCCTGAAAATGCATCAAGAATAATTTCATTTCCACGTAAAGAACAAATTTCAGTTATAATTTCACCCATCTTTTCGGCCTGTTCAATATTAACTTGAAAAAAAGATGGTGAAGAAATTTGAATTTTTTTATCCTTAAATTTTTCATAATAATTTTTTTGTCCAGTAATTATATTTAAATCATTAAATTTTGGTTGAATTAAAAATGAATCACCTTTTACAGATACTCTGACAGAGTATTGAGACATTCCTTCTAAATGACCTTTTAATTGACTTTTCTTGTCATTTATTTTTTGGTTCATAATTTCACATTTTTCTATATTTACAAGTTTTTTAGTCCATCGATTTATAAATCCTGAGTTACCAAGATACTTTTTACTTTTAGATACTGAAAATCTAGCGTGATTTCTATAATTAAATTGCTTATCACTAGGAACAACATCATGAATTTTTTTTAATACATTTCCATCTATTTCTTCAAGCTCTTTTACAACAAACTGTTTTTTTATTTCTAATTGTTTTTCATAACTAATATGTTGCAATTGGCAGCCAGAACATTCTAAAAAATATATACACTTATTTTTAATTCTATAACTTGAATGTTTAACTATATTTACAACATTACAAATTAAGTCAATATCTTTGCCAATAACTTCAACATCAACAATCTCTTCTTCAATTCCACCAAAAACTCGTAATTTATTTCCAAGATATTCTGCTTCACAAGAACCATCTTGCAAGAAATGCTTTAAATATAAATTTTTAATAATTAAATTATTTTTTAAGTTAGTCGTCATAATTTTGTATAAATATCTTTATAAATATTAATGTATTAATGTTAGAATATTAATAAATTAGTTATTTATTATGGTTCAATCAAAGAGAAGACTCCCTGAATGGTTTAAAGTTCAGGCACCAACATCAAACAATTTTAATTCATTAAAGGGAAAATTATCTTCAGCCAAACTTAATACGGTCTGTGAGGAAGCTGCGTGCCCTAATATTGGAGAATGCTGGGATAGAGGCACAGCTACATTCATGATTCTTGGTGATATTTGTACTCGAGCTTGTAGATATTGCAATGTTAAAACAGGTAGGCCATCTCAAATAGATATTTTTGAACCATCCAGAGTAGCCAATACTGTTAAACAAATGGGACTATCCTATTCCGTTGTAACTTCTGTTGATAGAGATGATTTAGTAGATGGAGGTGCAGGGGCATTTGCAATGACAATCAAACAAATCAAAAAATTTAATCCAGACTGTAAAGTTGAAGTATTGATACCCGACTTTAATGGAAATAGAAGTTCTCTTGAAACAGTAATTAAAGCTTTGCCAGATGTGCTAAATCATAATATTGAAACTTGCAGAAGAGTTTTTAGTGTTGTAAGGCCTAAGGGTGATTACGATCAATCATTAGAACTTCTGAGAAGAGTTAAAGAACTTAACCCAAATATACCAACAAAATCTGGAATGATGGTTGGGTTGGGAGAGACAGAAGATGAAATAATTGAAACTATGAATGACTTAAGGAAAGTTAATTGCGACCTACTTACCATAGGTCAATACCTTAGACCTTCAAAAAAACATCATGAAATTGACAAGTTTTATCACCCAAAGGAATTTACAAAATTTGAACATATAGGTATGGAGTTAGGGTTTAAGCATGTTGCAGCCGGCCCACTAGTTAGAAGTTCTTATCATGCAGATGAACAGCATAAAGCTTCAAAAAAATAATGAATCCTCTTTATATAGTCCCTACTCCTATAGGTAATTTGGATGATATAACAATTAGAGCATTAAACATTTTAAAAAATAGTGATTTAATTTTGTGCGAAGATACTCGAAGAACTACAAAGCTTCTAAACCATTTTTCGATTAAAAAAAAATTGATAAGTTTTTATAAAGATAATGAATTATCAATGATTGATAAAATTTTAGATCTATTAGAATCAAACGTTATTTCATTGGTTTCTGACGCAGGTACTCCTGCAATCTCTGATCCAGGCTCAAAATTAATCAAAAAATTAAATTCAAAAGGAATTCAAGTTATTCCTTTGCCTGGGCCATCATCAATAACCACAGCATTTTCTGCATCTGGGCTTGATGGCGAATTTATATTTGTTGGATTTTTACCAAAAAATATTAAAAGTTTAATTAAGAATTTAACAAATCTTTCTCAAATAAATAAAAATATTATTCTTTTTGAATCACCAAAAAGAATTATTCGCCTAATAGATGAGTCCAGGAAAATTTTTCAAAATTCAAATCTAATTATTTTTAAAGAATTAACTAAATTAAATGAGAAAATTATATATCTAAAACCTGAAGATTCTTTACCTGAAATAGACTTAACAAGGGGTGAGTACATACTAATAATTGAAAATAATAAACTGAATAACAATGCCGAAGACTATACTGAAAAAGATGTTGCATCGAAATTGAATGAGTTATTAAATTTAAATTTTTCAGGAAAGGATGCTATTAAAATTTCATCAAATTATTTAGGTATTAACCAAAAAAAAATATACAATATATATTTAAAAAATTTTAATAAATAAAGAGCTTGAAAAATAAACCTGAAAATATATTAGTATGCGTTGCTTGGCCTTATGTAAATGGAGAACCTCATCTAGGGCATATTGCTGGGAATAATTTGCCAGCTGACATATTTGCCAGATACCACAGAATGGTAGGGAATAATGTATTAATGGTTTCTGGTAGCGATCAACATGGAACACCAGTAACAATTAGGGCCAAGGAAGAAAATACAACACCAAGAGAAATTTCTGAGAAATACCATAATATTTGGAGTGAAACATTTAAAGATTTAGATTTCTCTTTTGATCTTTACACAAAAACTGGAACAGAAAACCATAAGGAAGTTGTTCAAAAATTATTTAATTTATTAAATGAAAAAGGATACTTGCAAGAAAAAGTTTCAAAACAACCATATTCTGAAGAATCTGAGATGTTTTTGTCAGATAGATATATTGAAGGAGACTGTCCACATTGTCCATCACGGACTAAGGGTGATCAGTGTGATAATTGCGGTAAAGATTTTGAGCCTATTGATTTAAAAAATTTAATTTCAACTATCGATAATAGCAAAGTTACTTTCAAAGAAACTAATCATATATATCTAAAACTGCCTGAATTTCAAGAAGACCTTAATAAATGGATAAAATCTAAATCATATTGGAAACCTGCGGTGAAAAATCAAAGTTTAGGATTTTTATCGAAGGGTTTGATAGATAGGGCTATTACAAGAGATATCGATTGGGGGGTTGAAGTCCCAATTAAAAATTATGAAAAAAAGAGAATCTATGTTTGGTTTGAGGCTGTAATTGGGTATTTATCAGCATCTATTGAATGGGCTGAAAGTGATAAAAATATCTCAAATAATAAAGATATCTGGAAAGAATGGTGGCAAAATCCTGAGTCAAAACATTTTTACTTTCAAGGTAAGGACAATATTCCATTCCATACAATAATTCTTCCTGCTATTTTAATGGGTTCTGGTGAATACAACCTGCCATATGATGTAGTGGCAAATGAATATTTAAATTTTTCAGGAAAACAGTTTTCAAAATCTAAAAATTGGGCTGTTTGGGTATCTGATTTTTTAAAAGAATACGACTCAGAAGCATTGAGGTATTACTTAACATCTATTATGCCTGAAAGTTCAGATTCGGATTTTACATGGGATTCATTTTTTGAATCAAATAACAATGAGTTAGTTGCCACATTTGGTAATCTGGTAAATAGAATACAATCTCTTATAAAAAATAATTTTGATAATGTGGTCCCCAATTTTGAAAAAATTGATGATAAAGACAATGAGATGATTTCTGAAATTTAACGTTCTTTCGAATCCACTGGCAATTTCTTAGAAAAAAGGCAATTCAGAAATAGTTTGAAAGAGATAATGAATTTGGCCAAGCTTGGAAATAGATATATTGACCAGAAAGAACCTTGGGCATCAATTAAATCAGATAAACAAATTGCAGCAAATACTTTATGGGTCGGGGCAAATTTAATTTCAAACTTAGGCGTACTAATTTCACCTTTTCTACCAAAAACTTCATTAAAAATATCCTCTATGTTTAATTTTAGAAATGTTATTCCTGAATGGAAATATAGAGAAGCTAAATCTGGAATTAAAATAAATAACATAAGTCCATTATTTAAAAAAATTGAAATAGAAAAATAGTAATGTCATCATTTAACGAAATAATCGAATACGTAAAAGACGACTTAATTATTGTAAAAAAGAATATCGAAGAGTTGTCAGAAAAAGAGTCAGGCTATTCTGAAGAAATATCGAAGAGACTATCGTACGTTCTTTCTTCTCCAGGAAAACAGCTTAGGCCAGTAATAACTTTACTTTGCTCAAATTTATTTAATAATTATGACAGAAATAATTCACTAAGAATGGCTACAGCAGTTGAGCTTCTTCACATAGCTACCTTAATTCATGATGATACTGTTGATAAAGCAGATGTTAGAAGAGGGAAAGCTACAGCAAGCAACCTGTGGGGAGGCAACATTGCCGTTTTACTTGGTGATTATGTATTTGCTACTTCTGCAATATTTGTATGTGATACTGGAAATATTTTATTAGTAAAAAGGTTTGCAGAAACAATAGTTGAACTTTCCAAAGGAGAATTATTTGAAAATATTGAGTCAAATAACTTTAGCTTAACTAAAGAAAAGTATTTTGAAAAAACTTATCTAAAAACTGCTTCGCTATTCAAAACTTCTTCATTTAGTGGATGCGTAATAGGTGGTGGAGATGAAAATAATATTAAAGATATTTCTGAATTTGGTTACCATTTCGGAATGGCATACCAAATACAAGATGATATCCTTGATATAACTTCTTCAAAGAATAAAGAGGGTAAGCCAGTACTGAACGACTTATCAGAGGGAGTTATAACTTTACCCTTAATCTTGTACTTAGAATCTCAAAAATACAATAAGGATATTATTAAAAATTTATCAAATAAAGAGAAAGATAATTTATTAAATGAAATAATAAAATCAAACTCAATTAAAAAATCTAAAGATATAGTTAATGATCATTATGAAAAAGCACTTAATTCATTATTAAACATTCCTAAATCAAATTACAGAAAAGCTTTAGAAACAATAATTACAATTTCAAGAAATAGAATCTAATAAATTGTTAAAGAAAGAAAGAGCAGATTATATATTAAACAAGCTTAGTGAATTATACCCAAAGGTACCTGTACCACTTAAACATAATAGTAAATTTGAGTTATTAATAGCAGTTTTATTGAGTGCTCAATGCACTGATGAGAGAGTAAATAAAATTACTCCAAAATTGTTTAAGATTGGCAATACTCCTGAAAAGATTATGAAAATGTCTATTTCAAAAATTGAGAATATTATTAGGTCCTGTGGATTAGCTCCTCAAAAGTCGTCAAATATATTTCATCTATCAAAAATCATTATAGAAAAATATAATTCAAGAGTTCCTGAAAGCTTCAAAGATCTTGAAAGCTTGCCAGGAGTTGGTCATAAAACAGCAAGTGTTGTAATGTCGCAAGGATTCGGACACCCTGCATTCCCTGTTGATACCCACATACATCGTCTTGCACAAAGGTGGGGATTAACGAGAGGAAAAAATGTAAAACAAACTGAAAATGATTTAAAAAAACTTTTTCCAATCAAAAGCTGGAATAAATTACACCTTCAATTTATTTTTTACGGAAGAACAAATTGTACTGCAAGAGGTTGCGATGGCACTGTATGTGAAATCTGTAAATTTTGTTTTCCTGAAAGAAAGAAGCCAATTATTACTAATAAAGCTTAAATATAAAAAAAATATTTAAACTAAACTCAAAGACAAAGAAATAAAAAAATGTTAGGATTTCAATTTAAATAAGTATCAACATTATGAAAAAAATAGGTATTATAAACATTACTAGTTATTCTGGTTTAGAGCTTTTAAGGATACTTAAAATGCACCCAGAAGTTGAAATTACTCAGGTCACTGGAAGAAGTATGGCAGGTGAAAAATTGAGTGACGTTTTCAATTTTTACAATGGAGACCTAGTTATACAAGATGAATTAAAAGATAGCGTAGATTTAATATTTTCATGTTTACCCCATAAGGCAAGTGCTGAAGTAATCGGGAAATTTGTTAACAACGAAGTTAATACTGTTGATCTAAGTGCAGATTTTAGGCTTCCAGTTGAAATTTACGAATCTACATATGAATCAAAGCACCCTTACCCATCTTTAATAAACAAATTTGTGTACGGTTTGCCAGAATTAAATAAAAAAAAGATTTCTTCTAGTAAATTTATTTCTAATCCTGGGTGCTTTCCAACATGTGGAACTATTCCTCTAATACCACTTATTGGCAAAGATATTGTAAATATAATAATAGATGCAAAAACTGGGATTTCAGGAGCAGGAAGAAGTAAAAAAATTGAACATAATTTTTCTGAAATATCTGATAATTTTTCTGCATATTCACTAAATGGTCATAGACATGAACCTGAAATTGAAAATAATTTGAATTTTAAACTACATTTAACAACCCATCTTGCTCCTATGGTAAGGGGAATATTTTCAACAATTTATTTTCAATCAAAGGAAAAAATAGATATTGATGAATATATTAATTATTTTTCTGAACATCCCTTTGTAAATGTACTTAGTGAATCACCTAAAGTTAAAGATGTAAGAGGTACAAATAATTGTAATTTATACTTTCAGGAATTAAAGAAGAATAATGATTTGAATTCATATAGAATAATATCTGTTATAGATAACTTAACTAAGGGTGCGTCTGGACAAGCAGTACAGAATATGAATTTATTGTTTGATTTTGAAGAAACGCTTGGATTAAATAATATGTCATTGTATCCTTAATAACCTATTAGTAAGGCCCCGTTAGTGTAGCGGCCTAACACGCCACCCTTTCAAGGTGGAGATCACGAGTTCGAATCTCGTACGGGGTACCAA
>Ga0208624_1000961_pt1 | contig 14216 bp, 10 predicted proteins | sample Knorr_S23_td_DCM_FD_185607 | JGI IMG/M metagenome (GOLD analysis project Ga0208624, IMG submission 185607) | Marine microbial communities from Southern Atlantic Ocean transect - Knorr_S23_td_DCM_ad_71m_LV_A (SPAdes) (version 2) | ecosystem: Environmental > Aquatic > Marine > Oceanic | place...
GCGTGCGCTGTTTGCCAGCAGCACTTGGCTGGCGTGTTTTACCCACGGGGCGTCACATTGAAATTGCAGGCGTTGTTCGAATTCAATCTGCTCGGTTTTTGCTGCATCGCGATGGAACCGCGGACTGAGCGTAACGCTCAACGAATGGGTGCGGTTGATCTCAAACGGTTCGCGCAAATAAATCCCGCGTGAGTTGTTGCGGGAAGAAACTCGGGCCTCGAAACGCAGGTCACTTTCGCTGAGAGGTGGATGGTTCTTGAGCCAGTCATAGGCTTTGTCCACACGAATCATGCCGCGGCCCTGTTCGAGCGGCGTTAAACCGGCGATCGGCACGGCGGTGTTTTCCAATGCGCGCCGTACACGATGCGGTGTGTGGTTTTGTTTCTCCTGTTTCAACCCGGAAAGCAGAAGGGCAATGGAGCCGCAGGCACTGGGGGAGGACATGGAGGTGCCGTTCATCTGCGTGGTGCGCCGGAGTTGCCAATTGGGTACGGGCGCAATGGCGCCGCCAGGGGCGGTGAGGTCCACGCCCAGATCGCCATCCAGCGTGGGGCCGCGCGAGCTCCAGGTAAATTGCATATCCGGTCGGGCCTCGCGCATGCCGTACTGGTCCAGCATCATCTGCGGCGTGACACTGGCACCGATGCCAAGCAGGGCACTGGTAGTGCCGCCGGGAGAACCGACCGAGGATAAAGCGGGACCGTTATTGCCGGCGCTGGAGACAAAGATCACGCCGTGGCGGTTTACGATCTGAGAGTATTCCTGATAAATGCGGCCCACATCCGGCCGCGGCGCGGCACCGCCGTAACTCATGTTGATGAGGTCGCACTTGTTTTGCAGCACGGCAATCAGTCCGCGCATGGTGCCGGTGCCGGTAGAGCTGGAGCCGAGGCGGGTGTCTCCGATTTTCACGGAGACAATCTGGGCGCCGGGCGCGATGCCGTTGAGTTCAGGTTGATCCGGGAAATGTGCCGCCACGATGCCGGCTACGTGCGTACCGTGCGCACCGCAATCGACCACCAGCGAAAGGAGATCGCCTTCACGATAAATGTTGGTGGCAAAGTTCAGCTGTGCTTCGCCATCGAAGGTGCCGTAGTCGCGTTTCACGCGAAAATTGGTCATGAGTTTTTCATCAGCAAAATCGCCATCTTCATCGGTGTCCACGGCCGCCTGCCAGTGGGTGTCGTCGTGAAAGACCACACAATCGTATAGCGGACCGGGATCGCGGTAGGAGCCCTGCAAGGCTTTCAGGGTGGCCAATTGCGCCTCAAGCTCCTCGCGTTCGGTAAAGGTTTCTTTGTTCGGTTTTGGGTTGGCCTTGTCCCAGTCCTTGAGGGCCTGTTCCAGTTCGGCACGACGGTTGCGCTGAGTAATGTCCCATTGTTCACGGCGTTTGGATTTCAGTCGGTTCACGAGATCGGCGGGGAACAGGCGATAGGCTTCGGCGAGGCCGAGGCGATATTTGCCGTCCCGGCTTTTCCATTGCTCGGGCAGAGTGAGCGCGCGGCCGGTTAGGCCGGTTAGTTTGCCGTCCTTGAGTTCGTGCACGGAGGAGGTGTTGATGTCACCGCTGCCGGAGCCGTCGACCACGTCCACGATCTTGGGGCGTCCGTCGGGCGTGGTTTGCAGGCCGGGCGCACCGGGATCCACGCCGGTATCAAACACGGCGACCACCACGCCGCGACCGTCGTATTCCGGATGCGCCTTGAGGAAGGCTTCCGCGCCGGTCTCGCGCTTTGGCATCAGGGCGGAGAACGGCCGGTTGATTGTGGCGCCGGGGAGATTGGGCAGTTTTTTATCCAGCGAATCGGCGACAGTATTGACCGGGACGGTGTGGCAGCCGGCAAGAATCATCGCCAGCATGGGGGCCATGCGTTTCATTGCGCGAAAGATTAGCGATGAAACTGGGGGGTGTGCAATGAAGATTGTAGTCTTGCCTGCGTATAGTTTTTGCTTCTGTTGATGGCAATTCAACGACAGAATTATGGTTATGGTTTTCGAATTGAATCGGCGATTGGCCTTCTGGGTCTGCGCTTTGCTTTGTTTGTGGCTGGTGCCGGTTCTGTCGGCAGCCGATGAAAATGCGTCGGCATCGGCGACTGCGCTTGAGGAGGTGGGATCGGTACCCGGGGTGACTTTCACCAAGGTCATCAATTATCCACTCTTCAAGCTAGGCGAAAACAGCATCACTCTGAAAAGCCTACTGGTTCTCGGTATCCTCTTCATTCTGGTGATTGTGCTCGAGAAAGTTGTGCGCGAACGCGTGGTGATGCGGGTTTTTGAAAAGACCGAACTTCCCGAGGCGCTAGAGTACGGCATTGCGCGGATTCTGGGGTACATATTCATGGTCATCGGGTTTTACATGGCCTTTCAGTTTGTGGGAATTGACTTGAGTTCACTGGCCTTTATTGCCGGTGCGGTCGGTGTGGGTATCGGTTTTGGTCTGCAAAACATCATAAACAATTTCGTGAGCGGCATCATCATTTTCGCCGAGCAACCCATTGCCATTGGCGATCGCATTGAAGTGGGCGGCGTGGCCGGGCGTGTTAAGAAAATCAGCCTGCGTAGTACTACGGTGGTGACCAATGACAACATCACGATGATTGTGCCGAACGGTGATTTCATATCTCAGGCGGTCACCAACTGGAGTCACGGCGATCCCAAGGTGCGCATTCGCATCCCTATCGGTGTGGCGTACGGTACGGATACAGCACTGGTGGAGCGATTACTATTGGAGGTGGCGGCGGAAAACAAAAAGACGCTGAAAGATCCTGAGCCGTCGGTCTTCTTTACGACCTTTGGCGAAAGCTCGCTGGATTTTGAATTGGCAGTGTGGACCTCTGAGATGGCTCAGAGCCCGCGCCGGTTTATCAGCAATATCAACTTCGCTATCGACCAGAAATTCCGCGAGCACGATATTGAAATCCCTTTTCCTCAACGGGATTTGCACGTGCGTTCCGGTGGGATTGAAATTAAAAAAGCTGCGGACTCCGAGGAATCCGCAGCTGTTTAAGTTACTGCCCTCACTATGCCTCGGACCGTTTCTTGCCGGGCGTTTTCTCGGGCTCCGGTTTCCCATTGCCGGGTTTTAGCTCGAAACGGAAATTTAAATCGCGCGGAATGGCGCGGTCGCCATTGAATCGGAATTGGCGCATTTGGATGCCGCCCTGGCCGTTGCCCATGCCTTCAAGTTGCTCGAGCTTTTTGATCAAGTTGCGGTCGAGGGCATCGCGCTGTTTCTCATTGTCCACCGGTCCGTCGAACAATTCATCGCCATTCTTGTCCTTGGCAGTGAAAAGTTTTTTTCCGTTGTTGGTCTTAAGCGTATATCTGCCGGTGTTGTCGGCGATCGTCACGCTGCTAGCGATATTGGCGTTGAAACCAGGCTTGGCGGGAACGCCCTTGGGCATGGGCGGGATTTTAAAGCCTTGGCCGCCGGGGAACCCGAATTGAAAGTTGAAGCCTTTGGGCAATTGTCCGGGTTGAATATTCGGCATGTTCTCCAGTTGCTCACGAAGTTGTTCCAGTGCCTTTTGTAAATCCTCCTGATTTTCCGGTTGCAACGGGAACTGCTTCATGAGGCCGAGGCCGTTGGGCACGTTGAACGGTTTCCATTCGCCGTTCTCCAGCCGCAACGGTTGCGGGCGGCGCACGCCTTGTGCGATCAGAGCGCCCTTGGCCAGCTTGGCTTTGGACGTGTGTTCCCTACCTTGGCGATAATAGGTGAGGCTCACGTCGTCGCCGGGTTTTTTGCCTTTTATGAGAGTCTGTAATTGCTCGGCGTTGATGATCAATTGATCGTCCATTTGCGTGAGCACATCGTTGGCTTTCAAACCGGCCTTCTCGGCCGGGCTGCCTTTTGCCACGAAGGACACGACGACGCCAATGCCTTCGGGTAAATTCAGCTGGGCACGCAGCACGGCCGGGATGCCGTCCATGGCCACGCCCAGATAGGTGCCTTTGGCCGCGGCTTCAATTTTAAAAACCTCGGCGTTGGGTGCCTGTTTGGGCGCGGATTTCTTGGCAGGATCATCTGCCATCAATGGCAGAGTTATAGCGGCGGCGAATGTAAGGATGAGTTTGGTTTTCATCAGGGATCTGTTGGTTTGCGGTTTTTAAAAAAAATTAGCGGATCTCTACGGGCACAAGCAGATGTTCTTCGCGAGGCACTTGATACTCCACGCGGGTCACTCCATCGGGCGCGATCCATTCCATGGAATCCATTACCTGCACTCGCACCTTGCGATAAGGTGCTTGGCCGGGAACCTGGATGATGCCTTCATGAACGGCTTCGACCACTTCGTTGTTGCGGCGAACGGGAAAGAGCTCGATGGGTTCTTCCTCGGTTTTCGCCACGGACGGTAGCGAATCCTGAGGGGCAATCGGTTTGGCGGCTTCGGGCGTTGGCGATTGTGGCGCTAGCAAAGCCATGAGCGTGATGCCGACTACGGCGGTGGCGGGCATGACCCAGAGCCGCCAGTTGCGAGCCGGATGCCGCACCGGTTGCGCCTGGGCGGTGTCGTGCGTTACGGCTTCTTCCATGCGCTCGAGCAGGCGCTCCTTCACTGGGGCCGGTGCGAGTTTGCGCAGCTCTTGTTCCAGTGCGGGATCAAAATCCGGTTCGTGGTTCAGGTCCTTCATGGGTTATCGCAGTTTCAAATTTGTGTCGCGCCGCAGGCTTTCCAACCCGTACCGATATCGCGAGGCGGCGGTGTTCAGCGGGATGTCCAGGGTCTCGGCGATCTGGGCGAAGGTGAGTTCGCTCCAGATTTTCAGCATCACCACTTCGCGAAATTTTTCGGGCATCCGTTTCATGGCCCGGTCAATGAGCCAGGCAGTTTCCTGTTGTTCAATGCGATCATCAAACCAGCAAATCTCAGTGACCTCAGTCGCCGCCTCCTCACGAGCCGTGCGGCGGTCGGTGCTGCGGGCCAAATCCACGGCGCGCCGGCGGAGGGTGGCGTAGACCAGCGGCAAATCCGGCGGGGCACCGTGACTTTTCCGCGCCGCCTCCACGATGGCGTCCTGCAACACATCCTCCGCATCAGCTTCACTGCGTGTTTGGGTGCGAGCAAACAGCAGCAGCTTGGGGCTGTGATCGGCCAGCCATGCGGACCAGTTGGCGGTTGGATCGCTCATTTTTCGGGGGCACTCTACTTCGCAGGTAACCCGACTGCACTCTGAAAGCGTTGGATGCGATTTTTTTTGTCTGAAATAATTACCGAATGTAGCATTAACCCCAATTTCCCCCTGTTTTTTGCCGCTCTACTCATCCCACCTTTGCAGACCGCTCCTAAGGAATTGCTGGTGTACATCGGCACTTAAAATCTCACTGAAGGGAGGGCATCCATTGACTGAAGCTGGGTCTGGGTTCCGGCAAGCTCTCGCCGATCGACCAAAAATTCGAAATTCTTTCCGGTCTATGAAGTTATTGGGCTTGGGACAGTAGTTTTAGGCGCCCGCTTATCGGTATTGTTTCCGGTATTGCAGAGGGGTGAGGCCCATCTGTTTTTTAAACTGCACAGTAAACGAGCTTTGGTCATAAAACCCCAAATCCAACGCGATGGTGCCAATGGTTTGTGAGGGGAGCATAAGCTGTTCGCAGGCTTCCTGAATGCGCAACTTGATGAGGTATTGTTGTGGGGTTAGATTAAATCTTTCCTGAAATTTGCGTTCGAATTGCCGTAGGGATAACTGACAGTGTTTGGCTAGAGTTTGGATTGATAACTTTTCACGAAAGTGATCATGCAAATGGGCAAGTGCAGTTCGCAGTTCAGGTTCTTCGGCAAACAAATCCTTACGTGCATCATAATCTTGAATGATGCCCATGATACCGATGACTTTTCCTTGGGTGGAGCGGATCGGATATTTGGAGGTGAGAAACCAGGAGGGAATTCCTTGTCGGTTAAGAAATAACTCAACGATTTTTCGGGCGGGCTTTCCGCTTTCCATGATTTGTAAATCATCCTGCCGAAATTTTTCTGCTAAACGCCGCGGTAACAAATCGAAATCAGTGTGGCCAATTAGCTCATCTTCGGACCTGAATTCATATAGCTCGATCAAATATCGATTTGCTGCAAGTAAAATACCATCACAGTCTTTGGCGAAAAAAGAAACATGCTCAATACAGTCGAACAATTCATAGACCGGACTGTTCAAGGAAAACGCCTGCAATAATTTGTGGCGTCTTTTATTTATGATATCCTTGCGTAGCATTGCTGTGGGTGTAATCTTAAAGGGAAGCGGGTGTGTCGCATAAATAATAAAAATAGCCGAAAGAATGCAATACTCAATCCGCAGAATGGTTTAGGCTAAAAAAACCAATGGGACGACAAGCAATGAAGCGCAGAATGATGATCATCGCTGGCCTTTGGGCGGGAATCCACTTGATCTCCGCTCAGGATCTCTCCGATGCGGCCAAGGTGCAATTCTTTGACCAAAAGGTCCTCGGGATTCTCAAGGAAAACTGTTTCAAATGCCACGGTGCCGAGAAGCGGTTGAAAGGCCACTTTCGGGTGACCAGTCGCAAGGGCCTGTTGGAAGGTGGCGACATCGGTCCGGCCATCAACCTCAATGAGCCTGAGAAGAGTCTTTTTCTAGAGATGATTTCTTATAAGGACAGCGACCACGAAATGCCGCCCAAGGATAAATTGCCACAGGACCAGATCGATATTCTTACCCAATGGGTGAAGATGGGCGCCCCATTCAATCCCAAACACGAGATCGCCGGCGAAGCCGAGCAGGTGCTACCCAACACACAGGTCAACGATCGTACCCGCGCCTACTGGGCCTACCAATCCATTAAACGTCCAGCAGTACCCAAGGTGACCGACAGGGCCTGGAGCGCTAATGCTATTGACGCATTTGTGCATGATCGCCTCACTCGGGCGAAGCTTAGCCCTAACGGCCCGGCTGACAAACGCCAGCTATTACGCCGTGCTTATTACGATCTAATCGGACTGCCGCCCACACCGAAGGAGGTGCAGGCATTCGTGAGTGATCAATCGCCCAACGCCTTCGAGAAGGTGATCGATAATCTGCTAGCACGCCCGCAGTACGGCGAAAAGTGGGGCCGTCATTGGCTGGATCTCGTGCGCTTTGCCGAGACCAATGGCTACGAACGCGACAGCCGCAAGGATCTCATTTGGAAATACCGCGACTACATCATTCGCGCCTTTAACGAGGACAAGCCGTATGACCGATTCATCAAGGAACAACTTGCCGGAGATGAGTTACCGGATAAGGACGGCGATTCCATAACCGCTACCGGCTTTTACCGGTTGGGTATTTGGGATGACGAACCGGCCGATCGTCCGCTGGCGCGCTACGATTATCTTGACGACATTCTGCGGACTTCCAGTGAAACCTTCCTTGGCATGACTGTCGGTTGCGCGCGTTGTCACGATCACAAGATCGATCCGATCCCGCAAAAGGATTACTACACCTTCTTGTCGTTCTTCAGCGACATTTCTCCGCACGGCAAGGGTGGTACCAATCATGTGCCGATTACAGACCCCAAATCTAAAGCGCAAATGGAACAGCAGCGGGCCGAACAACAGAAAATCGTCAGTCAGATTCGTGAGCAGTTACTACCTTTTGAGGAAGCTTTACTTGATGGCTTCGCCAAGACCAACCCGACGATTCTTGATAGAGCGGAAGATAAGGATCAGAAAAAACTCACCAACCCATATGCATTGCCGGATGCGTCCCGCGGTAAGGGGCAGATTTGGGAATACACCACTAAAAAGCCCGGAGATAATTGGTTTGAAATTGCTTACGACGATCGCGATTGGAGTAAAGATTGGTCGGGATTTGGTGCCAAAGAAACGCCGGGCAGTATCGTTCGTACAGAATGGAAGACGAGCGACATTTGGTTGCGAAAAGATTTCCGCTTGGTTGAGATCCCAGGGAAATTAACCTTGCGCATTCATCATGATGAGGATGCGGAAGTTTACCTTAACGGAAAGCAAATTAGGAAGTTTACTGGCCATGTCGGAAGATATGTGGATGTCGATATTACCGAAGCCTCGCTTGATGTTTTGCAAACGGGCCGTAACACGATAGCGATTCACTGCAAACAGACCGCGGGCGGACAGTACATCGATGCGGGTTTGCTCGTTGATTATAACATTACCCCTGTGCCGGTACTGGCTCGCCTCCACGGAAAGGAAATTTTGGGTGATAAGAAACTGGCTGAATACAACAGATTGAATCAACAGCTGGTTACGCTTGAGCAACAAAAAATTGAGGTTAAAGAAGAGTTCGCCATGGCCGTCGCCGAGCGGGGTCGGCAGAAAACTTGGGTGTTGGCACGCGGCAATCCCCAATTGCAGGGCGAGGAAGTGAACCCTTCATTTCCGCAGATTCTCGGTGATCCTGAGGCTAATATTCCCGAGGGGTACGGGAATGGCAATCATACCACCGGCAAACGCCGTGTGCTCGCCGAGTGGATAGCCAGTCCGAAGAATCCCATGACCGCCAAGGTGATGGCCAATCGCCTGTGGCAGCATCACTTTGGCCGAGGCATTGTGCGCAGCTCGAATAATTTCGGGTTCTTAGGTGACGAGCCGACGCATCCGGAACTCCTCAACTGGCTGGCCGCTGAATTGATCGATGGCGGCTGGACACTAAAGCGTATGCACAAGCTCATCATGATGAGCCGCACCTACCAGATGTCGTCCGCCGGCCAGACCGCCGGATTGAAGGCTGATCCAAACAACGACCTGATGTGGCGGTTTGATATGCGGCGCCTGGCCGCTGAGGAGATTAGGGATTCTATTCTGAACCTTACCGGCCAACTCAACCTCAAGATGGCCGGTCCCAGCATTTACACGGAGATTCCGGCTGAGGTGGCCCGCACGGCATCGCGCCCCGGCGCGGCCTGGGGACGCAGTTCAAAGGAAGATGCCGCCCGACGCAGCGTGTATATCTTTGTAAAACGCTCCCTGCATGAGCCGTTCTTGGCTTCGTTTGACTGGGCGGATACGGATAACACCTGCGATGTGCGGTTCGTCACCACCGTGCCCACGCAGACGTTGACCATGCTCAACAGCAAATTCCTCAACGACTCCGCTGAGGTGCTGGCCAAGCGCTTGCAGGGGGATTCACAGAAAATTTCAGAACAGGTGAGCCGCGCCATCGAGTTGGCCACCAGTCGGCCAGCGACCGATGCTGATATCTCCGACGGCGTAAAACTCATTAACACCTTCCAGCAGGGCGGCATGGATGCCAATCAGGCTCTTCAGCGATTCTGCCTGCTTGTGCTAAACTTAAACGAATTTGTCTATCTCGACTAAACATCAACAATCCTTTATTTTGAAACAGGCTTATGGCGAATATTGAAAAACCGATGAACACGTTTTGCGGACAAACCTCGCGGCGTGAGTTTTTGCATCAGGTGGGGGGCGGTTTCACCTCGCTCGCCCTCACCGGCATGATGGCGAAGGACGGTTTCTTGTCAAATCAGGCACATGCGGCTGACGGCCAAACACCGTGGGATAATCCACTCAAGCCCAAGAACCCGCCGCTGCCGGCCAAGGCCAAGCACGTGATCTTTCTGTTCATGTACGGTGGGCCAAGCCAGGTGGATACCTTTGACTACAAGCCCAAGATGTATCCGCTCGATGGCAAAACCATTGAGGTGAAAACCTTTGGGCGCGGCGGTAAGAAAAACGGCGGTCGTGTGGTCGGCCCCAAATGGCAGTTCAAACAATACGGTCAATGCGGTAAACACGTCTCCGATCTCTTCCCGCATCTCGGGCAGCAATCCGACAAGATCGCTTATCTGCACTCGATGACTGCGGATTCGCCGATCCATGGCTCGGCGATGTTGATGATGAATTCTGGCCACGTGCTCAGCGGTAAACCCTCACTGGGTTCGTGGGTCAACTATGGGTTGGGCTCGGAAAATGAGAACCTGCCAGGTTATGTGGTGATGCTCGACCCCACCGGCGGCCCGATCAGCGGCGCCAAAAACTGGACCAGCGGATACATGCCCGCGGCGTTCCAAGGAGTGACCGTCAACGCCAGCGGCACGCCGATTCTGGACCTCAAGAATGCCCGCGGCATGAGCCAGCAAGAGCAGCGCACCATGCTTGATGCGTTGAACAAATACAACGGCCGTCACCTAAGTAATCGCACGGACAACTCCAACCTATCCGCTCGCATCGCCAGCTACGAGCTCGCCTATAAGATGCAGATGAGTGCACCGGAGGCGGTGGATTTCGATCAGGAGAAGGAACACGTAAAGGCGCTTTATGGCATTGGCGAACAGCGCACGGATGATTTCGGTAAGAAATGTCTGCTCGCCCGCCGGCTCGTAGAACGCGGTGTGCGCTTCATACAAATCTATAGTGGAGGCAACCATAACGATGCCAACTGGGATGCCCACGGCGACCTCGTGAAAAACCACAGCTACCACGCCGGCAACACCGATAAGCCCATCGCGGGGCTTTTACAGGATCTCGAACAACGTGGCCTACTCGACGAAACTCTGATCGTTTGGGGTGGTGAATTTGGCCGCCAACCCACTGCTGAGTACGCAAAAGGCACAGGGCGTGATCATAACAGCTACGGTTTTACGATGTGGATGGCCGGTGGTGGTATTAAGGGGGGTGTGAGCGTTGGTCAAACCGACGAGATCGGCAGTAAGGCCGTGGAAAACCGGTTCCATGTTAAGAATCTGCACGCCACCATACTTACCCAACTGGGCTTTGATCCCAATCAGCTCAGTTACTTCTACCGCGGCCTCGATCAGCGGCTGGTAGGTGTGGAAGGAGCCGAGCCGATTAGTCAGATAATCTAGAGGACTTAATCATCCAAAATAAAAGCGCCGGACAATGTCCGGCGCTTTTTTGATTTATCGATTAAACTCGGTTATTCGCCCGGCTGAAGGATCACCTTCATCAAGCCGGCTTCGGCGGCGTAGAGGCGGTCGAACCAGTTGGCACCCTCCTCGAGGGTGGCTTTGGCGCTGATCAGCGGCTCCACCTGAATCACGCCACGCGACAGGAGATCAATGCACTCGGGGTATTCGCCGTTGGAACCGCAGGTGCCGTAGACGGTCAGCTCACGCGTGACCACTGATTGCAGTGGGAAATTCACTTCCGGCGCGAGGTTTCCGACTAGCGTGACCGATCCACCCTTGCGAGTGCCTTCGATGGCGGTCTTGACGGTGGCCGTGGCCCCGACCACTTCCATGGCGATATCCGCCCCACTTCCGCCGGTAGCGTCCTGAATGGCCTTCACGGCGTCGGTGTTCTTTGGGTTGATGCCCAGATCGGCGCCGAGTTCCTGGGCAATTTTGAGTTTTTCATCGGCGAGATCTACGGCAATTACCTTTGTGCAGCCTGCAGCTTTGAGTGCTTGAATAACAAGCAGACCTATCATCCCGGCACCCACGACTACAGCACTATCACCAAGAGTTACTGGAGTACGGTTAACCGCGTGCACAGCCACAGATACTGGTTCGATCATGGCCGCATGCTCAAAAGACAGGTTGTCCGGTATTGGGTAAATAATATGTTCCGGCACCACTGAATATTCTGCAAAACATCCGTGTTGTCGGTACTCGCTGCAGGAAACGCCTAGGACGCGCCGATCTTCGCAGAGGTTTTGCTGGCCGCTTCGGCAGAAATAGCATTTGCCGCAGGAAACCATGGAATCAAAGGTGACTCGATCGCCTTCCTTCACGTTTGTAACCGAACTGCCGATTTTGGCCACTACCCCACTGGCTTCGTGCCCCATGATCAACGGAGGAATGCGACGTCCGCTGGAACCATCAAAGCCGTGAATATCGCTGCCACATATGCCACAGGCCTTGATTTGTACAAGTACTTCATGGTCGCCAAACTCCGGGTCTGGCATATCCGTCACAGTCAGCTTTTTATATTCCTCAAGCAACAGGGCTTTCATCGGCGCGGAGGATAGGGGGGTGATCGCTTTACGCAAAGGCTTTTCATAACTCAAAACCCAGTAGTCATATTTGTTTTCTGGAGGGTTGCCTTTTTGTTGGCGTCTGATCAATTATGATCCCCGACATGCGATTCTCGATTCCTTCTGCACTTATTCTCTACCTGACTTTGATGCTCGGGCCAGTTCAAGCCGATGAGCCAAAAACACCCGCTGTTGAGCCGGCTGTTCAGGCTCGTCCCATACCGGGTCGGGGTCCAATTCGTTTGCCCGGTCGTGGGCCTGTCGGTCAACCTGCTAAGCCAGAGCCTATTAAGTGGGGCGAAAAACAAATCGTTCTCACCGCCACCATTACGGACATTAAACAGGGGCCCACCGCCCGATCTTTTCCGCCGATTTATAATCACACGCTCACTCTCAAGGTTGATCAGGTACTGCGCGGTTCACTAAAACCTGGCACCGTGCTGAAGGCGAATCATTCGGCGCGTCAACAGGCCAAGCCGAATTTTCCAGAAGGCAAGGTCGTGGTGGCTTTGAGTAATGTGCGAGGCGGGAACCGTGTCGAAGGATTGGAGTTGGCGGACGCAAAGAAGCTGGCGACTATCCAGTTGGCGTGTGAATTACCGTTGGGTTGGCGACAGGAAAACGGTAAGACGCTTTCACCCTGGGCCAAGCAAAAGGATCGGGCATGGCCGAAGGGTGCGAAGGCGGGGGCCAAACATTTCTGCACGACCACCGGTCGTCCGGCCTTGTTGGTGAACAGTAATGCGATATTTCACGCGGCCAAAGTGGAGCCCAAGAAGGCGATCAAGTGGACCAATCCAGACGGCGACGGCGAATACAAGATCACAGTGTCCAATCCCACCGATCAGCCGTTGACCGTGGATGCCCTGCGGCGTGAAGGCAAACGCGTGCTTTGGAAGGAGAGCCTCGTGATTCTCTGTCAGGGCCAAGCCTACACCGCGCCGGGTTCAGTGGGGCTGTTGCGTCCCACACAACCGGTGGTGTTGAAGCCGGGTGAAACCATTTCCACCGTGATCAACGCGCTGGAATTACAGGGGCCCAATTGGCCGCGCGGCGGGTATCGGATTGAGTTTCAGTTCTGCCTCGGGCAACGCAGCAGCAAGCAGAGCTTTTATTACATGGCCCGCCATCACGATGTGATACGCGCGTCTTTGAGGAAGCCGATCAACTAGCTACGCTTCCACGCGCCGTCCGGAGCGGGAGGATTCATAAATCCGGTCGATGGTTTCCAGAACGGCGACCATGCTCTCGGGCGTGTTGCGACAATCTCCGCCTTCGTGCGCGCAGCGCACCCAGTCGCGCAACAGGGCGACCATCGCCTTGCCGCCGTATCCGGGTGTGTCGTCCGGAGGTAGCTCGAAAGTTTCCTCCATGGCCATGAATTGCGGTTGGGGTCCGTGGATTTCCAATACGCCGCCGGTGCCGGTCCGGCTAGGATCCCAATGCACCCAGCGCTGAGTGCCACGCAGGTTCCATTGGATGTCGTTCAACCAGCGCGGATGCCAGTAGCCTCCGGTGAAGGTCGCCAATCCGCCGCCAGATAGATCCAGAATCGCGCTGCCGCCATCTTCCATATCGATTGGAGTGCCGCCAAAATTCCCCACGCGCGCGGTGACGCCGGTGACCGTTTGGCTGGTGACATAGCTCAACAAATCCAGATGATGGCAGCCGAGCCAGTTAAAAAAACCCACCGGGCCGGTGTCTTTGGGGTCAAACAGGTAATGGTCGGGATCGCGCCGGAACACGTTGCTTGTGGTCCAGGTCATTTCTAGGCTGATCAACTTGCCGAAGCTGCCGTCGGCCATCATGTTGCGCAGTCGGTTGGCACCTTCTTCATAGCGCCACATGTAACCGGATTGAAACGCCACGCCGGCCGTGCGCAAGGCTTCGGCCATGCGCTGGGCGTCGGCGGCATTGGCTGCACCGGGTTTTTCCAGAAGGACATGTTTGCCGGCCTGAGCCAGTTGAATAACGGCTTCCGGGCCGGTGTTATTGGGGAGGCAAACAAGAGCGCCATCGAAAAGATCCCCACCGTCGCGAAGCAACGCCTCCACGGTCTCGAACCGCGGAAGGTCCGTATAGCGTTGTTCAAGGCTGGTGGTGCCGTTTTCAAAAGCCGGCACCAAGGCGGTTATTTCCACCGCATCCAACACCTGCCGCAGTGATTCTCGCCAACCCATCCCATGCGGATGGTCAATGCCGAGAACAGCAATGCGGAGAGGGGCGGGCACAATCAATTAGGGCGCCACGGACACACCGTTCGGTCCGGGCATGCGGTCATC
>Ga0208624_1000962_pt1 | contig 14202 bp, 12 predicted proteins | sample Knorr_S23_td_DCM_FD_185607 | JGI IMG/M metagenome (GOLD analysis project Ga0208624, IMG submission 185607) | Marine microbial communities from Southern Atlantic Ocean transect - Knorr_S23_td_DCM_ad_71m_LV_A (SPAdes) (version 2) | ecosystem: Environmental > Aquatic > Marine > Oceanic | place...
TCAAGGTAGATGGATTATTACCGGAACAAGAGATGAATCATCTTTTATAGACTTTAATTCATCTTCTTATAGATTCCAGTTAGGATTCTCTTACGAATTCTAATTAGAGTTGGATTCTTTAAAAGGGCGGTTTTTCCGCCCTTTTTTTTGGTAGAATAAAAACATGAGTACCATAATCCCGGAAATCTCTCTTATATCACTACAAAATCAAAGTGAATCTGATTTAAGAATATTAAAAGAAGCTTTGAATACACATGGTTTTTTTACGATCATTGATCATGATATTGATGACTCTCTTTTAGATGAGAGTTATAAATGCGCTAAAGAGTTTTTCGACTTACCAGAGGATATTAAAAATCAGTATGCTAAGCCTGAAATTGGAGGTGCTAGAGGCTATACTCCATTTGGGAAAGAGACTGCTTTGGGAGAGAATGTAGCTGATCTTAAAGAGTTTTGGCACCTAGGGCCTGAAGTAAATTCAAATTTCGATTCAAGAATACATGAAAATATAAAGGTAGATGAGCTATCCAACTTTAATACTCATTTCAATGCTTTATTTACTTCGCTTAACCATCTAGGAGTAAAGGTTCTTGAATCAATTGCACTTGTTTTAGAACTACCTAAGGACTTTTTTGAGGATAAAGTTATACGAGGCAATTCAACACTAAGACTTCTTCATTATCCTCCCATTGATTCAGATGAGAATGTTTTAAGGGCTAGGGCTCATGCAGATATAAATCTTATTACTCTTCTTGTTGGTGCGGAAGAGGGTGGTCTCGAAGTCCAAAATAAGGATGATGAATGGATTCCAATTAAACCAAATTCAAAAAGTATTGTTTGTAACATTGGAGATATGATGCAACTTATTACGGAGGGTAATCTTAAAAGCACACCGCATAGGGTTGTTGAGTACAGCGCTAATGATTCTAAATCAAGATATAGCATGCCTTTTTTTCTTCATCCATCTCCTGAGGTGCTCTTAAAATCAGTTTATAACGAAGATGATAAAGGTGTTTTAGCGCATGATTTCCTTGAAGAAAGAGTAAAAGCTATAAAACTTTATTAATAATATGGATCTCTATTACCTGCAGCTTCTAATTGGATTTATTGGCTTAACTGCAATAGCCATTCCATTCTCATCGAATATCAAAGAAATTAATTATAGAAACATCGTTGTAGGGATTCTTTTTCAAATATTATTAGCTTTTATCTTAATTAAGATTCCAATAATTGTTACCTTTTTTAAATCTCTAGGTGATGGTGTTATTGCTCTTCAAAATGCAACACAAAAGGGTACCTCTTTTTTATTTGGGTTCTTATCAAGTCCAGGTTTGCCCTTTGTCCAATCTGATCCATCTGCTCAAGTGCAGTCTGCTTATTTTGCTTTTGGTATTTTGCCATTTATTCTGGTTATGTCTGCACTAACTGCATGGTTATGGCATATAAAAGTTTTAAAAGTAATAGTGGATGCTTTTTCAAAGGTCTGTCAGAAACTATTTAATATTGGTGGCCCAATCGGGTTAGGCGCTGCTGCAAATGTATTTGTAGGGCAGGTTGAGGCTCCTTTGCTAATAAGACCATATCTTTCAAGGTTAACTAATAAAGAGCTCTTAATACTGCTAACAGCAGGCATGTCCACAGTTGCTGGTTCTATCATGGTAGCGCTAGTAACAATTCTTAATGGCCAATTTCCAGATATTAATTTAATTCAACATCTTATAACTGCTTCAGTGATATCAGTTCCTGCAGCAATTATTTATTCAAATATTATGATGCCATCAAATGAAGTTACAACATTTGATGAATCCAAGCTTCCAAAACTTTACAACAGTTCAATGGATGCAATAACTAAAGGCACCAGAGATGGTCTTGAGATTGCCCTAAGTGTAGGAGCAATCTTAATAGTCTTTATTACATTAGTTGCTTTAGTTGACTCTTTGCTGGGAATAATAAGTGAGGATTTATCTTTGCAAGCAATCCTTGGTTTTATTTTCGCTCCAATATGTTGGTTGATGGGTATTCCTTGGGAGGAAGCTGTTGTAGCAGGTCAATTATTGGGGATCAAGACTGCACTTAATGAATTCGTTGCATATGCAGGATTGGCAAATCTGGAACCTGGTCTTTTATCAGAGCAGTCAAAACTTATTACGCTTTATGCTCTGTGCGGGTTCGCTAATTTTTCTTCAGTAGGCATTCTAGTTGCCGGTGTCGGAGCTATGGCTCCTGAAAGAAAAAATGATCTTGTTAGTGTCTCACTTAAGGCACTAATTGGAGCAACTTTAGCATCCTGTATGACAGGCTTAGTTATAGGATTAGTTAATTATTTATAACAATAAATAAGTTTAAGTAACTCGCAAAAGATATCCAAATGACATATGGGATAAATAAAAAGAAGGCTAGTTTATTTTCTTTGTACATTAAATTTAAGATATAAATATTTATTGCTATTAATAAATATATATCCAGAAGCGCAATCAGAGGCATTTGAAATCTAAAAAACAACCATGACCATGCAGCATTAAAAAATAATTGGATTATAAAGATTGAAAAAATTCTTCTATAAGCAAGGAATGCCGAGACCATCATCAAGACATATAGAATTGGCCAAACTATACCAAAAACGTAACTAGGAGGATTAAGCTTACTTTTATTAAGTAATAAGTACCAAGAATCAGTGCCAGCAGAAGTTGAAGCCATGCTTCCTAAGGCAGCAGCTAAAATAACAGCTACTATTAGAGTAAATCTTCTTACTCTGCAAGAATTAAGAGATATCATTATCTTTTTCTAAAAAATCTTTTTAAAGTATCCCTAATAGTTTCAGAGAATTTAGAGCCTTCTGGTCTAGCCTCATTAAAGATATAAAAACTCATAAAAATGAGAGTTATGATAAAAATTATTATTGATGTATCCATTTTAAATCTTCTCCACAACGAGCGAGCATATTGAGTAACCTGCACCAAAAGAACAGATAACTCCCATTTCACCAGATTCGAAATCATCTTTTGTTTCATGAAATGCAATTACTGATCCAGCTGAAGCAACATTACCATATTTTTCTAATACCATTGGTGCTGCGTTTGGTTCATAGTCTTCACCTATAAGCTTCTTTGCAACGAAATTAATCATATTTCCATTTGCTTGGTGCAACCAGAATCTTTTAATATCATTAGGATTAAATTCAAGTTTTGTAAGTTGATTGGAAATCATTTCAACAACCATGGGACAGACTTCTTTGAAGACACTTCTTCCATTTTGCCTAAACATTACTTCATCAACTCTGTTTAAATCATCAGTTCTATTCATATAACTAAAATCACTTCTAATATTATTTGAAAATTGAGTAACAAGCTCTCTATCTTTGATTTGAAATACATCTTTTGGATCGTCAAGATTTCCTTGAACAATAGTAGCCACACATGCGTCACCAAAAATGAAATGACTATCTCTAATTTTGAAATCATTACCAGGGGAGGTTAATTCTGGGTTGATAACAAGAATTGTTGAGGCTAATCCAGAAGCTATATCACTATAAGCATTACTAATCGCAAAAGTGGTTGAGGAGCATCCTACCAACATATCATACGCATAACCATTAATTCCAAGAGCTTCTTGGATTTCAATTGCAATGGCTGGATAATTTCTGGCTGAATGTGATGTACCCAAAATAATTCCATCTACATCATCTGCAGTTATTCCAGCATTTGCAATTGCTTTCTTAGCTGATTCAATTCCCATTTCAGCAAGAATTGAGGTATTGTCAGGTAACTCTGGTCTAGTCTTTGGTTTCATTCTATTTGGATCTAAACAATTATGTTTATCATATAAATACCTTGTTTTAATTCCAGACGCTTTTTCAATAAACTCTGAGCTTGAGGGAGCCAAAGCTTCCAAAGATCCATCAGAAATTGCTTCTGCATTTTCTGAGTTATAGTTATCAACATAAGTGTTATAAGAGTTAACTACCTCATCATTTGTAGTTAAACCATCCTCAGGTATCCAGAATCCAGTACCAGTAATATAAATATTTTGCATTTTATGTTTAAAAAAGTGATTATATTTTATAACTTTATGGAAAAAATATCAGTCAAAATTGGTCACAAAGAATTATCTGTCAATTTTTGGAAAACTTCTCATGAAAATCTAAGAGGTATTTTCTTTATCCACCACGGCATGGCTGAGCATATTGACAGATATAAATCATTTGCTGAAAAACTAAACTCTTTCGGATTCCATGTTGTTGGACATAATCATCTGGGTCATGGAAATAACAAGGAAAATGGCGAAGGAGTCTTCGCAGAATACAAGGGCTGGAAGAAAGTTTGCAATGAAGCTTGCATAGTGAATGACTATTTTCACGACCTTTATCCAGACATTCCTGCATTTGTGTTTGGACATAGCATGGGAGCTTTTATAACTATTTCTTCATTAAGAAGGATTAAAAATTTAAAAGGTATTTTTCTAACAGGAACTTTTCTTCCATCAAAAGGTCAAATGTTTTTAATGAAAATACTTTTATATTTTGAAAAAATATTTTTTAAAACTAACGAAAATAGCAAGGTTCATAAAATAAATTTTCAAAGGTTGAATTCTTTTTTTAAAAATCCCAGAACTGATTTTGATTGGCTTGCCAAAGACATAAATGTTGTTAATAAGTATATTGATGATCCTAATTGCGGATTTAATTGCTCAAACTCTCTGTGGTTGGACTTTGTTTACGGCGGAGAATTAGTTTTGAAGGAAGATACTTTTCTTAATCTTGATGATGATATCAAGGTTTTCTTGGCCGGAGGTGCTGATGATCCATGTATTGTTAATGGAGGCGGTATTGATGGTTTATATGATCATTTGCGAAAAAGATTTAACAATGTTTCTATAAAAAAATTTAAAGGGATGAGACATGAAATACAAAATGAGCAATGTAAAGATGAATTACTTACATTAATGGAAAGCTTTATAAGCAATGAATAGATCTATACTTTTATCAACTTTCTTTCTTTTTAGTTGTTCACTAAATGATAACTCTATACAAGAACATAGTATTCTTCATGATGACGTAATGAGAACTTTTTACACCTATGTTCCTCCAAATATAGGCAAAGAGATGACTTTGGTTGTAGGTCTCCATGGATATACAGGTAACGCTGAAACTTTTATAAGAAAGGGTGATGCAGATTTCAATAATTTCTTAGAAATGAATAACTTCATTGGAGCTTATCCTGAAGGAAAATCTTTCTATGCTAATGGCAGGAAATTTAGTTCATGGAATGATTTAGCAGGATCAATTGGGCAGGGCCCAAAGGGGGATATTTGTGATATTGATAGAGATTACTACCCATTTCCTCCTGATTGTGTAAATCCGCATAGATGCTCATGGGCAAGTTGTGGAGATGATATTGGCTTTATTGAGAAAGTTATTGATCATCATAAGAATCAGTATGATATCAAATCAGTTATTGTTATTGGTATGAGTAATGGCGGGATGCTTGCCCAAGCAATTGGATGCAAACTTGCTGGTAAAGTTGATGCAATTATCAATATTGAAGGGATGCAAGCTTTAGGAATGAGTTGCATCCCAGATAAACCTCTAACAATGGTTATTTATGGTGCAAAAAATGACACCACAGTGCCACCTGAGGACATTTTAGCCTCAGATGGCTATTTTTATGAACCAATGAAAAATACAGTAAATGATTGGAAAAATGCCTTTAATTGCTCTAATTCAACCAAAAAACAAATATTAAATCCTGCTGAAATTACCGAAGAGCATTTTTATGATTGCAGTGACGGAGTGACCATCACTTCCATTTTAGATCATAACAATGATCATGATTGGCCAAAACCTTACAAATGGGGCATAGATTTATTATTTGCACCCATACTTAACTAAATTACCGCTTTAATGCTATACTTTTTGAGTGTTTTTTAGTTTTTTGCATGTTTTGCAAGGGGGGAAGTTGTGAACACAAACAAAGTTATTCTTAAACCGCTTTTTCAAAAAAAAGCTGATCCATTAACCTTACTACTTAAAGATATCTTCAGAGATAATCGTAATGCAATGTCTTATCTAGGAGCTTTATCTATTGGTCTTGGATTTTCTCAAACTGATTCAGCTTTTGCAGAAGAGGATGTTGAGGAGGTAGTTGTTACAGCCTCGAAAAGAGAAGCAAATCTTCAGGATTTACCTATGGCAGTTCAGGCAATTACATCTGAAGAGCTAGAAGCAAAAAATATATCTGATTTTAACGACATTGCTAATCTTGTTCCAAGTATTACCGTGGATGATAGCGGAAGTGGTAATTCATATTTTTATATTCGCGGTGTTTCAGATGGCGGCTTTGGAAACAGAGCAGGAGCTCAGGCATCAACAGCTTTATACATAGATGAGCAACCTTTATCAACAATTGGAGGTAACCCTGACCTGCATGTTTATGATATTGAAAGAGTTGAAATATTAACTGGTCCCCAAGGAACACTTTATGGTTCATCCTCCCAGGCAGGTACTGTAAGAATTATTACTAAGAAACCAAATCCAGATGAAGTTGATGTTGGTTTTGATCTGGAATATGGAGATGTTCATGATGGTACTCCGGATAGATCGTTAGAGACATTTGTAAATATACCTCTTGGATTTATTGATGAATCAATGAGCTCTGCTGCATTAAGAGTTAGTATGTATGATCTTCATGGCGGTGGATGGCTTGATAATGTTGAAACAACTCAAACATTTACTTACTTGGGAACTCATTCAAACTCAGACTATATAGATCTTAAAGATGACTATAACTCAAGTGATAAAAAAGGACATCGTGTTAGATTCTCTAACGAATTTGATAGCGGTTTAAATCTAGATATATCATTCTTGAAACAAGAGTACTTCAATAATGGATCATGGGAGTCAGATGTAGCTGAAGGAGCTAGAAAGGTTTCAAGATATACCCCAGAAACTTTTGAAGACAACTTTGAGCAGGCTTCTCTTACCTTATCTGGTGCATTAACTGATAATATTGATTTTACTTTTACAAGTTCAATGTTTGATAGAGATATCGCATACACTTATGACTATACACAATATGTTTATTATTATGGTTATGACTACTATGCTGCATATTATTATGACTATGATTATTATGCATCAACGGATCCAAGAGTTTTTTATACTCAGTTTGATGAATTCGAAAGATCTTCAAATGAATTTAGAATTCAATCTGTAACAGATTCTGGTTATCAGTGGATTTTAGGAGCATTTCATGAAGAAAATGATCATGAGTATCAAACTTATTATGATTGGACTGGACAATTATCACCATCATTAACAGTTATTGATAATAGATGGTGGGCTCAGGACAATATAAGATCAGATAAGCAGCAAGCAATATTTGGTGAGGTTACTGTTCCAGTTTCTGATAAAACTGATTTAACAGTAGGCTTCAGAAAATATGAAACTGAAAATGTTTTTGATGCACAAGATGGATATTTTGGCTATTACGAACCTGAACCAAATCTAGGATTTGTAGGAAGAACGAATGTTTATGAGTTCGAAGATAGTGGTGTAGCGCCAAAATTTAATTTATCTCATAAGCCTAGTGATGATCTATTAGTTTATGCAACTTATTCAGAAGGATTTAGACCAAGTGGAATTAATAGAACTACAGGAAGGACAGCTGAACTAGTTCCAGATACTTACAGATCAGACTTGTTAAGAAATTTGGAATTTGGTTGGAAATCTTCACTTGCTGATGGGAAAGTTACATTTAATGGACTTGTTTATCATATGAATTGGGAGGACTATCAGTCTACAAGATATGTTTACAATCTTCTTACCGTTGCTTATGTTGATAATGTAGGTATGGCAACTGTTCAAGGAGCTGAAGTGGCATCTTATTTCAATATTTCAGACTCTTTCTCAATGTCACTTATGGCTAATTTCAATGATCCAACTATGGATGATGATATAGTCGATGCTGGAGGAACAGTTCTTGGTAATAAAGGAAATACTCTCGCATATGTTCCTGAGAAAAGATTTATTCTTACAATGGATAAAGACTTTACACTTGCAGGAAAACCTGCCTATTTTAGCTTAGATTCCTCTTATACAGGAAGAAGGTGGGCTGATGAAACAAATACTACGCCTATGCCATCATACTCGATGATGAATGTAAGAACTGGTATGGATTTTGGAGGCGGAGTTTCTGGGGAGTTATTTATAAACAATGCTAATGACTCTAGACCTGTTTTAGGCTTTTATGATGATTTTGGTGACCTAAGACAGACTAGCTCTCAACCAAGAGTTATAGGTATCAGAATTAGATATAAGTATTAAAAATATTTTCTAAGGTTTTGTTTAAGACCTTAGGATCTTCAAAAAATGGAAAGTGTGCAACACCTTCCATTTTTTTTAGTTTAGCGCTTCCAAACATACTTATCATTTCATCAATCTTTTTTGGTGAAACCAGCTTATCCTTTTCACCAATTATAATATTTATATCATTTAATTTATTAATATCTTTTATGTCCATACGAAATCCCATACAAGCATTCATATCTACAGCAAGTATGTCTTTAGAAACTTGATTGAAGAGTTTCTTTAAATCATATAAAGCAATTTCTCTTTCTGGATTATCAATATCCTTAAAACCATATGGAGTTATTACTTTTCCATTAGTTTTTTTATAAAAACTACTTCCTTTTATGCCGAAAGCTTTTTTAGGTTTTTCTGTAGAAGGCATTTTATAGATTCCATACTTAGTAAGGAAATCTGCTGCCCCATCTAAATTTCTTGAAGAGCCATCAAGAAGAGCTGATCCTACAAACAGTGGATACTGACAATTGAAAAGAGAAATACTTTTAAAGATTTTTCTATTTAATGATGCAAGAGACATACATACTAATCCACCCATGCTATGACCACAAAGATGTAAATTATTTAAATTTAATTCTTTAAGACAAGCTGAAATAAAATTAGCATATTCTTCAATTGTTGAAGCGCTTGAAGGGGGAGAGCCGCCATGTCCAGGAAGATCAATTGATAGTACCTTATTAAATATTTTTGGATCCGGATGGAGTAGATCTGCAACTCTGTGATCCATACCAGCCCCTGGAATAAATAAAATAATCTCTTTCGATTTATCAATTAAATCTATGTTGTGGACATAAGCTGATCCAAGACTAGTTTTTAAGAGCATTTTTTGATATGTAGAAAATCATAAGAACATATATAAATATTAATGGTATGGATGAGAGTACTAAAATATATTTCATACTATCTATACCGTTAAGCGACATTATTATAATCGGCTGAACCACAAGAAGAAGAGCAAAGATTATTCTTAATGATTTAGTTGGTTTTTTTGATGCCTGCTTCATGGCTGTTGAAGCTAATACATAAGAGCAAGAGTCATATGTTGTGCAAAGAAAAATTGTAGCAATAAATGCATATAGAATTATTAAATAATATCCTGCAGGCAAAGAAAGTAATGCTTCAAGAGCTATTCTTCCACTAGGTATATCTTTTATCATCTCAGGAACATCCATTACGCCTCTTTCATAAAGGTTTAAAGTAAGGCCGCCAAGAACATAGAAATGTAAAAAAGTTGCTAAGGAGCCTATAAAAATTGTTCCTAATATCATCTGTCGTATAGATTTACCATTTGAGATTTGAAGAATAAAAGTTCCTACAAACGGTGCTAAGGCCATCCACCAAGCCCAGTAGAAAACAGTCCAACTTTGAGCAAATGAGCTTTCAGAAAAAAAACTCATATCAATATAATTTTTAAACATAAAGAAAGTAGATTCAATTGAATTACTTATTATGTATTTTGTTGGCCCAACAAAAAGTATTATTAAAAGCATCGCAATAACTAAAAGTACATTTATATTACTTAGTCTTTTAATTCCACTTTCAAGACCTTTATAAACACTAGTTCCAAATATAAATAGACAAAAAATAAGAACGAGTATTTGGAAGCTAAAAGAATTATTAATACCCAGTAAATAGGAAGTCATTTCAGCTATCACTGGAAAGGATACACCCATACCAACACCTGCACCAGCAAGGATTGCAAGAATAAAAACAACATCAAATATATTTTTTAACAGCTTACTTAAAGTATTATCATTTTTAATTAATATGCCCCCAAAGGTTAGTTGCACATTAGGATTCTTTAAAATCGCTATTGTAAAAGCAACACCAGGAAGAGCATAAAGTGCCCAGCCAACAAAACCCCAGTGGAATAGAGGATATGCTTGGCTATATTCTATTATTTCGCTAGAGGTAGAATCTAAACCAAAAGGCTTTGAGTTCATTGTTTGAGCCCACTCAACAGGCGATGCCCAAAGAATTGATGCACCCATTCCAGCTACAAACATCATTGCACCCCAAGAAGTATTATTAAAAATAGGTCTATTTATTAAGAAAATCTTTTTAGAACCAATTGGAAGTAAGCATATTGTTAATAAAAAGACTATTACTCCAAATGCTCCAAGCTCATAAATATTTTCAAGTTTTAAGCTAGCAGCATCATAGAGGAATTTAAGAGTCTCAGTTGATTTATCAACATCTAAAAGAACATACAAAGAAATAAAAAATGAGAGTAAAATGGGTATTAAAATTAATGAAAGATTCCAGTCTTTATTAATAAAAAAGCTTTTCTTAAACATATGGACAATAAAAATTCTCTAGAGATAGCATACCAGAATGCAAGAGATTTAATTCATAAAAAAGAATATCTTCACGCCATAAGTCAGTTAAATGAAATCTTAAAAGTTTTTCCTAACGAGTTAAACTCAATATATTTATTGATAGACTGTTTTATTAAAATTAATAAACCTATCGAGGCTCTTGAATATACTCATAAAGCACTAAGTTTTAAAAATGATGATAAAAAACTTTTATATCTTGAAATACAACTCAACGAATTTTTAGAGAGAGACTCTGAGGCAATATTTTTACTTAAAGCATTCATAGATAAATTCTCTGACTTTAAAGCACTCAAGCAACTCACAAATCTTTTAGTCAAGCAAGATAAATCAGATGAAGCAGATGATGCTGTAAAGAAATTTTTTGAGGACAATGAAGATTATGGGCTTCTTTATAGGGGTGTTAGACATCTTCATGCTTCAAGGTATAGAAAAGCAGAGGATGCTTTTAAAAAAGTGCTAATTGAAGATGAGGATAATATTGATGCATTAAGATTTATGGGAATACTTGCATTCAAATCTGGAAATCATGATATTGCTGAAGCTATGTTTACAAAGGCACTTAACTTGGATCCATCTTATAGCTTAGTATGGGCAAATTTAGCTCAAGTCTTTAGCGTTACTGGACAACTTCATAAAGCAAAAAAGTCATTTAAAAATATTCTAAATATGGAGCCTAAAAATGGTTTAATTTGGGCCGAATATGGGACTGTATTAACTAAGTTAGCTGACTATAAAGAGGGCAGAGATGCGTATTTAAAAGCATTAGAGTTTAAACCTAATAGTCCAAGAGTTCATTTAAGTCTAGGGCATGTTTACAAAACTATGGGGGAAATAAATAATTCTATTAATTCTTATAAAAATACAATCATTCAGAACAACCTTTCAGGTGAAGCCTATTGGAGTCTAGCAAATTTGAAGACATATTCTTTTTCAGAAAATGAAATTAAAGATATGGAAGAAACCTTAAAGTGTGATATGTCGGATATAGAGAGATCGCAAATGCATTTTGCTCTTGGAAAAGCTTATGAAGTAAAGAAGGATTTTGATAAATCTTTTAAAAATTATTATGAAGGTAACAAGGTAAAAAAAGATCTGATTAAGTATTCTTCTAATGATACAACTGAAAATACTAAAAAAATATTAGAGTTCTTCAACCAAGAGAACATTCAAAATCTATCAAAGTCATCTACTAAAGATCAAGATCCAATATTTGTTTTGGGAATGCCTAGATCAGGATCAACATTGGTTGATCAAATTATTTCATCGCATAGTAAAGTTGATGGGACACAAGAATTGCCTAATATTATTAAAATCGCAGCTGAATTAAATACTAATGAGAAAAATAGTTATCCCGAGGTACTTAAAGAATTAGATGGAGCAAAGCTAAGTGATCTTGGCAAAAATTATATACAAGAAACTACTTGGGCAAGAGATAGCGCACCTTTCTTTATCGACAAGATGCCTAACAATTTTATTCATATTGGATTAATCAAAACTATTCTACCCAATGCAAAGATTATAGATACCAGAAGAGATCCAATGGATACGTGCTTTAGTTGCTTTAAACAATTTTTTGCTAGAGGGCAGTTATTCACATACAGCTTGGAAGATTTAGGAAATTATTATACTGACTACATAAGAGCAATGAATCACTGGCATAATGTTTATGGAAAGGATATTTATACTGTTCATTACGATAATGTTATTAATAAAACTGAAGAAACTATCAGAGAATTAATAGATTATTGCAACTTACCTTTTGAAAGCGAATGTCTTGAGTTTTATAAGTCTTCTAGACCAGTAAAAACACCAAGTGCTGAGCAAGTAAGACAGCCTATATATAAATCTGGCCTTAACTATTGGAAAAATTATGAAAAGCATCTTGTGCCGCTAAAGAAGATAATAGATGAAATTAATTAAAGATAAATATAAATATCCTGAACTTCAAAGAGTAGAAAATGAATTGGGGCGATTTTATATAGATTCAGAAGGTCAGGAAGTTCCCTCAGTTACCAATGTGCTTTCCACGACATCTGATCAATCTGGTATTGATGAGTGGAAAAGAAGAGTAGGGCTTGAGGAGGCAGAAAGAGTATTGCAGGAGAGTTCATCAATTGGTTCAAATGTTCACAATGCACTTGAAAATTATTTACAAGACAAGGAATGGAAAATAATAGATGATGGTTCTTACATTTCTAAAACTTCAATTCTTATTCTAGAGAGTTTTATCAATAATCTCATAAATGATATCAATGAGGTTTGGGGACTTGAAGCAGGTTTAATTCTAGATGGCCTCTATGCAGGAACAGCTGATTGTATAGGAGTTTATAATGGTGAAGAATCTCTGATTGATTTTAAAACTGCTAAGAAAGTAAAACCCAAGGAATGGATTGAAGATTATTTCTTACAATGTTCTGCATATGCCAATGCGCACAATGTAATGTATGGTACTAATATTAATCAAATAGTAATACTAATGGTTGATCGCGACCAAGAATATAAAAAGTTTATTGTAAATAATCGCGAATTTGATCATTATACAAATAAGTGGAAACAAAGGCTTATTAAATTTCATAATAAAGGTGATAAATGAAAACACTTATTCTTGACGCAGCTCTGGGAACACAATTAGCAGTTAACGGTGAAGAATTGCCAGATTGGAAGAAATCTTTGTGGTCAGCTCATGCTCTAATATATAAACCTGAAGCAATATTAAAAATACATCTTGATAATATAGAAGCAGGGGCAGACGTCATTACTACAAGCAATTACTATGCAACTCCAATAATACTAGCTAAAGATTCTACTAAACATGACTATAAAGAGCTCGTGAAAAGAGCTTTAGATTTGGTTCAAGAGGCTATCAAAATATCAGGTAAGAATTGTCAAATTGCAGGATCATTTCCTCCTATCAATGTTAGTTTTAGACCTGATTTAACAGGGACAAAGAGTGAGTTAGAAGACTTTTATGGAAGTTTAGGTGAAATTTATAAAGATAATGTTGATATTATTATGTGTGAAAGCATGTCTTCAATTTTTGAGGGTAGAAATGCATCAAGAGTTGCTAAAGAATTCTCAGAGAGAGTATGGTTGAGTTGGACTAACAGAGGACATCAGCCAGACCAACTTCCAAGTACAGAAGCTCTATCAAAGGCAGTGGATTTTTCAATAGAAGCTGATGTTGAATGTACGCTTATTAACTGTTCACATGCTGATATGGCAAGTAATTCAATCAAAGAACTTAAAAGGGCTTCAAGGTTTGGTATTTTTGCTAATTCATCAACATTTAAAGAAGTTGACTTATCAGTAGCAACAAAAGATGTCGATGCAATACATCATCTAAATTCAGAGGAGATATCAGCCAAAGAATATGCAATGATTGCTTTAAGTTGGGCTAAAGAAGGTGCTTTTGTAGTTGGTGGTTGTTGTGGAACTACTGTTGAACATACAAGAGAAATTAAATTATTAATGGATAGCTTATGAGTATTGAAAAAAATATAGTCG
>Ga0208624_1000965_pt1 | contig 14179 bp, 12 predicted proteins | sample Knorr_S23_td_DCM_FD_185607 | JGI IMG/M metagenome (GOLD analysis project Ga0208624, IMG submission 185607) | Marine microbial communities from Southern Atlantic Ocean transect - Knorr_S23_td_DCM_ad_71m_LV_A (SPAdes) (version 2) | ecosystem: Environmental > Aquatic > Marine > Oceanic | place...
GTCATCGACGACCAAACCTATACTTATGCTAAAGAGCATCATTACAAAGGGATCAAGCTGACCAACTAATAGAGCCCAGAATCCAAAGACCATTGTCGCAGGCAATAAGTTAGGGATAACACTCAAAAGCCCAAAGTAAAGACTTTTAAAACCAAGAGTTAAACAGATAGTAATTAAAAGTAGACTAATGGAATAACCTTGCAGCAATTCAATCGTTACCAGCTCATCCATCCTAGCAAAAAGTAAAACACCGCTACCATGAACCAGTGAAGCGGAGGGGAAATTCTCTGAAAACTCCTTTGCAATTCTCTGGTCAAGATCGATCATTTGTTGATTAGACATCTCCCGAGCATTTATGACGACTGTGACTGCTGAATAGTCCTCATCAATAAATCTATTTAAGGGTATGAAGTTATCCTCTACTGTCTTGTAGGCATTCAAGTAATTTCCATTGGTCTGAATCTCTGTCGGTATACTGTATTTCTGCTCATCATTATCGTTAATAATTCTATTGATCGTTTTTATGACCTCAACTATGCTGATGACCGACTCGATCTCTTTCTGCTCTGACAACCAATTGGTAAATTCGTCAGTCTTTTGCAGAAAGAAAGGGTCGATAGCCCTGTCCTTAGTGTTGGTTTCGATGGCATAACTTAGACCTAAACCGCGATTCATTCTCTCTTCGACAACATCATAGTACTCACGAATTTCTGAGTCAGACGCTATGAAATCCAAGCGGTTAAAGTCGGTCTGATTTAGCGGTAAAAGAATAAAAGTAAACACCGCCAAAGCAGTGCATAGAGAGAATATTACCTTATCATTTTGAGTTGCGAATTTAATAATGCTACGAAGTTGGGGCTGCAAAAAGTTTACGCCACTGCGTTTCGAAACCGAAGAAATCTTCGAAATTCTAACCAACATGTATGGCAGCATAAAAACCGTTAGCATGTAGGCAAAGCCAATACCCACTGACACTATGCGTCCAAAATCCTGTATGGCAGGAGAAGAGGACATACTAAGGGAAGTGAATCCAATAGCGGTAGTTATCGCTGCAAGAGTTACGGGCCGCAGATTCGACTGCATGCTATAAATCATAGCATCAGTGTCATTTTTGTTTTGATGAAGACCCTGCTTGAATATCGATATGATATGCACACTATTTGCAACAGAGATGATGACAACAACTAAAGGGGCAATGACTGAGATGTTATTGAACGACAGATAAAAAAAACCCAAAACACCAACAGTACAAATAATAGTGAATGCGACATGGATGAGAATGCATGCTCCAATCGCTAACGACTTAAAGCAGTAACAAATAACAGCAACACAAAGAATAATGACCAGAGGCATTAACTTAGTTAGATCATCTACCATGTCTTGCTGACTTGCTTTTTCGAGTATCACATCTGAATTTGCAAGCACATTGACCGTAGGGTGCGCAATTTTCAATTGATCTTTAAGCTCAAGCACAGAGTCAGCAATTTCAATTCTTTCAGTGTTGGTAGCTTCTCGTGTATTAACGTCAATGATGGCAAATGTAAGGCTAGCGTCAGGCGAGAGCAAATTAGATGTTAAAAATCTCTCATTTCTGGCAGTTTCTCCTATTTCCGCTATTTCTGAGTCGCTCAAGTCATTGATTGGCTCGCTGAATAATCGTCTTTGTGTTTCTGGGGATGTATAGCCGAGTATAGTCGTTATACCCTGAATTTTAGGAATTACAGTGAATTTTTCTGTCAGGTCAGCGATAGCTAAAAGTATTTTTCGATCAAAAACTGAATTATTTTTCTCAGCAATAAAAGCGAATCGAATTTCACCGTTTGATGGGAAGGTTCGATCAACTTCCTCTAATTCATTTAAATATGGATCACTTTTAGATAGTAATGCACTGAGTGAACTATCAAAAGTTGTTCTAAAGATTCCTGATCCAAAAATGCAGGTTAGAATTACAGAAAGAAAGAACAGCATAGTTCTGTTCAAAACAGTCGCTTCCGCGATTTTTGCCATTGACAGAGTTTTTAGGTTAAGTAAATTCAAATGGGTAATTCTGTTTCGTCTAAAATACTTCAAAAGAAAAGTGTTCTACCAAAAAACTTTAAATGCAATCTTACGCAATTTTTCAAAATGCTATTTTCCAGTAAAAACGTCTAAGTCCGAAGCTAGGATTACCTCTCCATCATATAGCTCCTTTATTTCATCTAAAACAGTTGCTTCTTCTGTACCATAAAATAATCCATGATAAAGAATAAGCTTTTCCGGTCGGGCTACATTGGCCAATCGAGCCAACTCGTCTGAAGTGGTATGCACACTATTGTGATATCGCTGGAACGCAGGTGAATTTCTTTCCAGTCCCGACCGGCTGATCACCTCGTGAAATAGTAGGTCAACACCCTTAGATTTTTCTGCAATCAAGTCGCTGAAAGCTGTGTCGCCGGATATTACAATTGATATGTCATCCGTTACGATCTTAAAACTATAAGCAGGAGAGATGTCTCCGTGATTTGCGAGAAATGCCTCAATTTGAAGATCATCCCTGTGAAGAATTATCCCTGGCTCAATAGTTGTGTCCTGGATCTTGAATCCCTCTGAATTAGCCACTGGCTGTAATCCATTGATTCTGAAATCTGCGTCTATAGCGATCATATCTGTTATCGCACTGGATATCCTCGAGATACCAAGTGGCCCCCAAACGAGCAAGGGATTTCTCCGTCGCCACCAGAGAGTATGTGCTAATTCAGATAAGTCCAAAGTGTGATCACTATGTAAGTGGGATAGGAAAACACAACAGATTTGGGAGGGATACAGCGAGGGTATGTCATATAAATAGCGAGCGATTGTAGCTTGGCGAACAGCTCCAGCGCCTGCGTCAAACAAGTAGGAATTCCCTTTGTGTATTACGGCAATACTAGGGCCAGCTCTATGAGCATCGGGAATAGGTGTGCCTGTGCCGAGAACGACCACCTTGGTTCCCGTTTGCATTTCACGATGGGTCGGTATTTCTCGAGCTTCGATCCTGGCGCTTGGCAAGGATATGGCAAATTCTCCCAAGCCGGTTGTGCTTGTTCGGCAGTTAACTAACACTGTCGCGAAAGCTGTGAGGATAAGAAGTGTTTTCATGTGGAGATATGGTGACCGCATTGACTAGCAATAGATTTTACTTAAACAACTTCTTGGTTATTATTTTGAGGACAGGCCTATAAACCCAAAACAAACTGCCGCTAGGTAAAGTTCATAGCTAATTGTTGAAAATCGCAACAAGGCAGCCCTTAGAGTCTGGCACGTTATCCATATTCACTTGGTTTCCTTCCAATATGGTGTCCAAAGCATCCTTTAAGTACCACTCGCTAGCGCTGTTGCGCTGTGTCTCATAACCGAGCTGATCATTGATCGGTCCCCGAAACAGAACCTTCTGTGTTTTTGGATCAAATACGAAAGCTTCTGCTGTCCTTTCAACACCAAGCGCTTTAGCTAATCTCTGACCTTCGTCCTTCATTATCGGGAAATCTATGCCAAACTCTTCCGCCTCTTTCGAAATTCTACTCAGGTTGTCTTGGATATTCGAATTGAACATGGTGAAAGCAATATTTTTACCAGCGTATTCATCACGAACTTCACGATAATTAGGCAGAGCAATACGAGCTATTGGACAGCCAACACCTTGCACGTAGAAGACTGCAAGGTCGTATTTTTCATAATCTTCTAAAGTGTGAACGTCGCCCAGATGATCTGTTAGCTCAAACTCTGGAACGGATCGCAACCAATCATCACCCAGCACCGATGAGTAATAAATCGTTACTAATACTGCTATCGGACCGTATTTTAAAAATTTCATCTTTTCCACTCCTGACATCTTATTCTAGGACAGGCTGCAATAAATTGCTACTGCTAGCGCTTATGATGTCTAGATAAAATATAATAGAAACAATAAGTTAATTCTTCTGGCTTTAAGGTTTAAAGTTCTTGAGGCTCTGAACCATCGAGGGTAAGCTGAACTCATAAAAATCTACTGAGTTAAAGACAGAATGTATGCGATACCTGATATGATCAGGATTGGCAAACAATCAGAATTTGAGTCTTAGAGTTGAAATTTTTCATCTATGTAGAAAGAATCAAAATGTTATCTTCAGCTAGTGTTTTCCCTCAATTAACGAGACCGCTGGTTTGGAATGCTTTGTTCAAATAGTTGAGTTTTTGTAGTGAAAAATAAAAGTATGTCTAAACTAGTTACCCAAAAGTATGAGTCTCTTGTGTTTGGTAGGCCCAGGTTAGTCATCTTGATCTTGTTTTTCTTCCTGGTTTTCTTTTTATGGCACGCACAAAATTTTCGATTAGATGCATCAGCAGACTCTTTGCTGCTGGAGAATGATCCTGTGCTTGAATTCTCTCGAGAGATAAGTGATCGATATGGTACCGGAGATTCGGTGGTTGTGGCATACACACCAAAAAGAAATCTTTTTGACCGAGCCTCCCTTACACACTTAACACAACTCCGTGATGATTTATTGTCAATTCCTCGGGTCGGTGCTGTTGACTCCATACTAAATGTCCCAGTCTTTGGCGATACACCCTTGACCGGAATTTCTGAGGATTACCTAACGATTTTAGATCAGGAACAAGATCTGCAACTTGCTCAAGAAGAAATCATGGCTAATCCTGTCTTTCAAAATGCTTTGCTAAGCCTAGATGGAAATACTGCGGGCTTGCTCGTCGCCTTTGAAATCGATGAAAGATTAAGAGAGCTGCTTTTTCAAAGAACGAACCTCCAGAATATTCGCCAATTAGGTGAATTAACATTAGAGCAAAGTCTCGAGCTACAAAGAGTTGAAGCAGAGTATGCCGAATACACCGTGTTTGCTGCAGATAGACAACATGAGTTGATAGGAAGGATTCGTGAAGTTTTGGAGGGCTACAAAGACGAGGCCGAGATTTTTCTGGGTGGTGCGCCAATGATTGCAGATGACCTTGTGACATTCGTTCAAGCTGATCTCCAGACATTTAGTATAGTTGTTGTTCTACTTATCATAGTGGCCTTAGGACTCATATTCAGAAAGATTCGGTGGGTGGCGATGCCATTGATTTGTTGTTTTGTTGCAGGGACGATTATGGTTGGAATTTTGGGATTAATGGATTGGAGAGTAACGGTGGTCTCGTCCAACTTCATATCCTTATTACTTATAATCACCATCTCTTTGACCGTACATCTAATGGTTCGTTATCGAGAGCTAAGAGCAACCCGTCACTTCAGCAACCATGATAGGTTGTTGCGACACTCCGTGAAAAGTATGTTTCGACCCTGTCTCTACACTGCCCTTACTACGGCGGTCGCATTCGGATCACTTATCGTGAGTGGGATACTACCTATCATAACTTTTGGCTGGATGATGGTGATGGGTGTGGCAACTGCATTAGTTGTCGCCTTCACACTTTTTCCAGCCGTAATGAGTAGTTTGAAGGCAGACGATGCAGCTCTCTCCTCTGATTTAAGGCTCAATCTGACGAGTGCGTTGGCTAAGATCACCGATAAATTCAAAAGTAACATACTGGTTATCTATGGTGTCATTTTGATTCTTAGTATTCTCGGATTGACGAAATTGCGGGTTGAGAATAGTTTCATTGATTACTTCAGAGAGAGCACTGAGATATACCAGGGTATGTCCCTGTTAGATGAAAAGTTAGGCGGCACTCTTTCTTTTGATGTCATCGTAGACTTACCTTCAGAGCCTGATGAATTTGATGACTCTTTTGGTGGAGGCTTTGACGATGGTTTTGGAAACGACAACAGCAATAACAATGCTTATTGGTTTACTGCGCCCAAGATGAATCAAATCGAAGAAATACATAATTATTTAGATTCAGACCCTCAAACCGGAAAAGTATTGTCTTTTGGCTCAGTCATACAACTTGCAAAAATTCTAAATGATGGGGAGCCCATCGACAGTTTGCTTTGGGCGCTTCTCTACAGTCGCATACCTGAAACTTTAAAAGATACTGTTCTGAGCCCTTTTGTGGCTGTCGATGATAATCAACTTCGTTTTAATGTGCGGGTAATCGAGTCCGCAGAGGATTTAAACCGGGATGAGTTGCTTCGAAGAATAGAAAGGGGAGTCGAATCCGAATTTGGTTTCGCCGACGATAAGGTTAGGCTCAGTGGTATTTTGGTGATGTACAATAATGTTCTTCAGACATTGTTTCAGTCTCAAATTTTAACTATTGGAGTGGTGATGCTTGCCATTATGTTAATGTTTTTGACACTTTTTAAATCTTTGCCGATCGCGATTATTTGTATTATTCCTAATGCAATCGCGGCAGCCTTAGTTTTGGGAATTATGGGTTGGCTAAACATTCCATTAGATATAATGACCATAACTATTGCTGCTATTTCAGTGGGTATTGGGGTTGATAACACAATTCATTATATGGAGAGATTCAGACGAGAATTCTCTAGGTTTGGTAATTATCGGGACACTATGTTCTTTTGCCACAATAGCATAGGTAGAGCTATGTATTTTACTTCAATGACAATTGTCGCTGGATTTTCGATCCTTTCTCTATCAAATTTTATTCCCACAATAGTATTCGGGCTTCTAACGAGTTTCGCTATGTTGGTCGCCTTAGTAGGATCACTTACTCTGCTTCCCCAATTACTTGTTACATTCAAGCCACTTGGCCCAGAAAGCAGATGAGCTCCCTTTTATCAAATCAGCAAGTGGTTCTACTATTTGTTAATGATAAATTGCAGCTGGTGAGACTAAAAAGAGCTTTATTCAGTTTTTTAATCTTGGGGGGGTTGCTTGGTTGTGGTGGCCAAGAGCCGATCGTGGATGAAAAGACAATCGTGCAAACCTTTGCAGAGGATCCAGAATCGTTGGGAAGGGGGCAGGCTTTGTTCTTGGGTAGCTGCGCTGGTGATTGCCATAAATTCGAAGACTCAGATGGAGCCTTAGATAACTTATTTGACTGTTATTGGTATAATGGCGAGTCCGATGAGGAAGTTTTTAATGTCGTTACCGCTGGTTTACCAGGGACTAAGATGGTTGGTTTTGGAACCAACTTTCCTGAAGGCGATAATGACTTATGGAAGATAATTGCGTTCATCAAGTATAGACAAGAACCTTGTAATTAGAATGGTCTAGATGTTGAGAGAGGATTAGTTTATGAGTGTGTATTCTTCGGAAAAGGAAAACGATAGTAAAAATGATCACAGGTCAATGGCTTTCATAGATGAGAAGTTATTCAAGTCAAGATGTCTAACTATATTTGGGGAGATTAACGACAAGCTCGCCCGCACTATCACAGAGAGATTGTTGGCGTTGGCCTCGGACAGTGATGATCCAATTTCCTTATATATAAGCTCACCTGGGGGTCATGTGGAGTCTGGGGATGTTATTTATGACATCATAAAGTTTATAAAGCCTCCTGTAAGAGTCATCGGCACTGGTTGGGTCGCAAGTGCCGCCACAACGATTTATCTCGCTGCCGAAAAAGATAAACGGTTTGCTTTACCGAATACTCGTTTTCTTATCCATCAACCCTTAGGGGGATCTCGAGGTGATGCCACAGATATAGCGATTCAAGCTGAGCAAATGGTTAGGACTAAAGCGCGCATAAACCAACTAATCGCAAAAGAAACAGGCCAACCTTTAGACAGGGTTGCAAAAGACACTGATCGAGACTATTGGATGACTGTTGATGAGGCAGTTTCATACGGAATTGTAAGTAATATCATAGAGTCTATCGACGAGCTCAGTTAGCAGAGGAAATCTTTTTGAAAATAGCTTTTTGATCTTTTGCGAGCAGACATATAACCATGAAATCTGGAATACAGCTAGCGGCGGAAACGCTGGCAGTTGTCTCATCAAAAAACTCGGCTTCAATGATGCCTTTGACACCAGCATATTCGACGCTTATTGTTGCTATGTTTGCTTCTAATTGCCCTATCTCATTAGTCCAATCGAAGCCCATAGATTCGAGTTGGTGGACTATTACACGTGAGCCATCAATTTCAAGACGAACTCTAAAAATTGTCCCTTCGGCAACCCATTCACCATTCAAATCATAAACTGAGTTATTTTGGGTTTGTCCAGAAGCTGTAGCACTATATATGTAGGACAATAAGACCATCGATAAAAATGTTTTACTGTGTAGCAAGGCCAACTCCAAATAGGTAACCGTGACAGACGAAAAGTGTTAAATAAATAGTTAACCCAAATACGACGACTGTCAAATCACGACGAAGATAAAAAGTACCTGGCGCAAGGTTAACCTTTTCAAGTCTGAGTGTTAACAGCTTTATAAGGCTCCAGACGAAGAAGCTACCGAACAATAGAATTGATGATAAGTCCCCATTTGTCCAAAGGTGCGCAGCAGCCCACAACATTGAGCTAACTAATAATGGGTTTTTCATTTTCCATCGGATGTATGATCTGGAAATCAATAGGGAGACTGCAATAATACAGGCTGGAATCATCAGTAGCGATGCTACATAACGTTGATCAAATGGTGGTACCCATACAGTGTAAAAAGTAGCAGTCGATTTGCCCCATATGATAAGAAAAATTCCAAATATAGAGATCGCTGAAAAGAGGCCATTGCGTGTCTTAAAATGCGGCCTCTGCTGCTTGAGCTGGTTTCGCGATTGCAAATCCCGCAGAAGATGTGGCAGAAAAAAAAATAAGAGGCCAAAGCTTAGAGCGAGCAAAGAATTGTAGTCCTACGCTTGGTGTTTTCGCACATTTTCACAACGAAACCTTTTTGTTTAAGGAAGAGTCATATTATAGCTAGGGGCGAATTATTTTCTGGGAAATCATGATTCTTAATTGGCAATTTGCGAACTCTTTTTCCTGTTAGGATATAGATAGCGTTAGTGACTGCCGCGGCGATTGGTGGTGTTGCGGGTTCACCTAATCCTCCTAATGCTTCTCCAGATTCAACAATGTGTACATTAATTTTTGGAGAAGTGGACATACGAACCATTTCATAATCGGGGAAATTTCCTTGCTCTACTCGACCATTTTTTATCGTAATTTCACCGTACAACGCGGCCGTAAGGCCATAGATTATTCCGCTTTCCACTTGTGCTTCAACCGTGTCCGGGTTTACCACCCATCCACAATCAATTGCACAAGTAATTTTGTGAACTACTGGTCTTCTGTTTTTGTCGAGAAAAACTTCAGCGACTTGAGCAACAAAGCTTCCAAAGCTTTCTTGAACAGCAATTCCTAGTGCGTGACCATCAGGTATGTCTCGACCATAGCCTGCTGATTGTGCTGCTATCTCTAACACTTTTCTATGTCGGGGATGTTCTCTAAGTAAGTTAAGTCTAAATTTGTAAGGATTAATACCAGCTCGATGTGCGATTTCGTCAAAGAACGATTCTGTGAAGAAGGTCTGTTGAGTATGATCAACACTGCGCCATGGACCCAGTGGTACATGAGTATTCCCTTCCACTACTCTTATCGATTGATTTTTGATTTTATAAGGTATGTGGGACGCACCTGGCACCTGTATAGGTCCAGTAAAGCGACTCTGCCACGCGGTAACATTATTGCTACTATCTAATGCAGCTTTAAAATTGTTGTGCACTGATGGTCGATAATGGTCTTGCTGCATGTCATCTTCCCGACTAAATATAGTCTTAATCGGAACGTTAAACTCTTTGGCTATTTTAGTTGCATGATCAATCATGTTGGAATTAATCAAAGGTACTCGCCGCCCAAAACCTCCGCCGCAATACGAATTATGAAAAACTACGTTTTCTTCCGGTACGCCGGCAATTTTGGCTACACGTCCAACTGTGCCCAATGCATCCTGAGTGCTAGTCCAAACTTCAACAGTTTTATCTAACACATGAACAGTACAATTCATTGGCTCCATGGCAGCGTGTGCAAGGTAGGGAACCTGATAGTTTGCTTCTATGACATCTGAAGCTGCTCGAAACGCTGCTGTTGTGTCACCAATTTCTTTAACCTCACTCCCGTTACTCTGAGCAAGTTCTTCACTGAAGCGATCTTCAATGTCCTTACTTGATATTGAATCATTTTCTGAGGTCGAAAATGTGGTATCAATAAGCGACAACGCATTTTTTGCACGCCAATAGTTATCGGCAACAACAGCGATAGATTCTTCCAACTCGATTACTCGCTTTACGCCGGGTTGTGATAGCGCTTTGGAGCTATCTGCGGACATCAGTCTCGTGCCGAAAACTGGGGCGAGTCTTATTGCAGCAAATAACATATTTTCGCTATATGCATCGATGCCGAAAATCGCCGAGCCATTTACCTTGCTGGGAATGTCGCCCCGAGAAAGTGCTTTGCCCATGATGTTAAATTGTGATCGAGATTTAAGTTGCGGGTTTTCAGGTGGTTCAAGCCATGAGGCCTCTTGAGCTAACTCTCCATAACTTAGTGATCTTCCTGAAGGATTATGGTGGACGTGACCCAATTTGGTTGTGAGCTCACCTTTGTTAACATTCCAACGACTTGCTGTAGCCTCGAGCAGCATCTCTCTGGCTGCCGCGCCGGCAACTCGCATCGCCATTTGACCAGTGTAGCGAACCGACGAACTACCTCCAGTAATTTGGAGATTAATAATCTTAGCGATCGGGTGCGCGCTTGCGTTCACCAGTGGCATCAAAGCTTCAGGCACACCAAATTCTCCGGCAAAACCTTTCAATATATGTCCATTTGCGAAGAGATCGATTGCAGGAGCTTGTGTGATATTGACCTGTTCCCAACTAGCGTCAAGCTCATCTGCTGCCATCATGGCAAGTGATGTATGTATTCCCTGACCCATTTCGGAATGAGGTACATAGATTGTAATTTTATTGTTTGGATCGATTTTAATAAAAGATGTTAGGAATTTTTCCGAGCCTTGTGCTAACTCATCATTTGCTTGACGATGACTAGACGGTCTTGTAGCGGAGTAGCCAATTAGAACTCCTCCCCCTACAACTGCACTCGATAAAATAAAGTGTCGCCTTTTAATTCTCATCAAATGCCCTTCAAACCGCAGTAAGCGACCGAATTGCCTTGCGCACTCTTGGGTAAGAGCCACACCGACAGATGTTAGTGATACTTGCGTTAATCTCTTCATCGGTAGGGTTAGGATTTTTAGCAAGGAAGGCGGACACCGCCATTATCATTCCGGATTGGCAATAACCGCACTGAGGCACTTGGTGGTCGATCCAAGCTTGTTGCACCGTTAATGGCGATGGTGCAGTTTTGGAAGTTTCCTGTCCGATGTCTGTTAAACCCTCGATGGTTGTTACCTCCTGTTCCTCTACGGCAGAAATCGGAGTTACGCAGCTTCTGACAGCCACGCCGTTTACATGTACTGTACAAGCTCCGCAAGAAGCGACTCCGCATCCAAATTTAGTGCCTGTGAGCCCCAACTCATCCCTTAATACCCATAAGAGAGGCATGTCTGCCTCTACATCGAGTAATTGTTTTTCACCATTGACTGAAAACTTAGCCATTATTACCTCCTAGTGAAATTTTAGAGATGGTTTAAGCTTAACACACGATTTAGCCGGCCCTACTATGATCGATTCAACCGTATACGACAAATTCATCTGATTAATTTACACTATACAAATTTATTCAGTGTGATGGGTTAAAAATTGCTATGCATGGATATGGTCAGGCTGTCCCAATGTTAGAGGCTTGAGTCAAGTAACGATAGATTTTTAGAATGATGATTCAAGGACGATTTAAATTAATATTCGGTAAATTATGAAGAAAGAAGTCTTGATAGCAGAATTTTTAGGAACGTTTTTACTAGTTTTTTTTGGCTGTGGCGCGGTTGTTGTTGATACCCTTTTTGGCGGCGACTTGGGCCATGTTGGCATCTGCATAGTTTTTGGCCTTGTGGTGATGGCGGTTATCTATTCTTTTGGGAATGTATCAGGCGCCCATATCAACCCTGCAGTTACCATAGCTCTCTGTTTCGCAGGACGTTTTGAGCTGAGGCTCATGCCAGGTTATATTTCAATGCAATTAATGGGAGCAACTTCGGCTGCACTTTTGTTGCGTTGGATTTTTTCAGAAACAGAGATTTTAGGACTTACTCTACCAAACATTAATTTGTTTGAAGCATTCTTTGTGGAGATTGTTATCTCTTTTGCTCTTATGTCGGTCGTTTTGAATGTCGGCGGCGACCAACAGGAAAAGAAAATAATGGCGGGAGCTGTTGTAGGGGGAGTAGTTACTCTTGCTGCTCTGGTTGCAGGTCCCGTAACTGGTGCCTCAATGAACCCTGCGCGCTCCATGGGTCCAGCAATAGCAGCGCTTAATTTTGAGAGTATTTGGTTGTATATGGTGGCTCCGGTTATTGGTATGCTATTGGCTTGTCCTGTTTATCGCTGGATTCAAGGGCAAGAAAGCAGTCCTTCGAAGGGGTCGTCACATGAAACGTGACAGCCAACGAACGAATATTTCGCTTAAGTTTTGGAGCCTATCGCTCCTGTGTTTTCAAATCATCCAGTTTGCTTACGCCCATGAACCCCCTAGTTTTGTTCGTTTCATACCTGGAGCCTCGGACTGGGAAGGAGAACTTCAGACATCAATCGTATCGTTCAGCAATAGTTTGGGGACGCAATTGGATTTAGTCTCGGCGGTTCATTTGGGTGATAAGGATTATTATGAAAAATTGAACGCGGAGTTCAGAAGTAAAGATACCGTTTTGTACGAACTTGTAGCTGAAGTTGGGCAGAAACCTTTAATAGATTCCAAGCAATCGAATTCTTCCCCTGTGTCAATTCTACAAAAGGCAATGGGAAATTTCTTGAGCCTGAGTTTTCAATTAGAGGAGATAGATTATACACCCGAGAACTTTACTCATGCAGATTTAAATCCAAGTCAGCTCAGGTTAGCTATGGAAGCAAAGGATCAGAATTTATTATCTACATTCTTAGCGTTAGCGGCGACCCAATCCTCTGAGTATGATTTGGAAGAATCAAACCAAGAGCCAATTAAACCATTAGGTATGATGTCACTTTTAAGTGCACTGACTTCTGGCGACCATGTGAATTCATTAAAGTATTTATTTGGGACTGAATTGGGCAAAGCTGAAGGGATGCGTCTGACCGAGGAGATCGAGAATGAAATTCCGATTCTTGGGGAAAGGAATCGGGCGGTCATTAAACGATTGGTCGAGGTGGTCAGTGATTCTGAAAACAAGCATATTGCGATTTTTTATGGAGCCGCCCATATGCCCGGGATAGAAAGGTCGATTACGAAGGAATTAGGATTCCGACGAGAAAGTCTTCGTTGGTTGTCTGCTTGGCGAATTCCTTAAGCGCTGCGCTGCCTCGTCTTGCCGTTTTTTGAGTATAGATTGGTTGACTCTAATTATAGAACAAGGAAAATACCTATAAAGTTATGGGTTAATTCAGCACGCCATAAGTAACCGTCTTAGTCGATGTTGTGCTTATTTGCTCCAAAAACGTGTTACGATCCCAAATACTTGAATTAGTAAACAGAGATTAAGGAATCAATAGTTATGAAAAATTTTACGAAAGGATGGCTTGCTTTAACCTTGGTTGCGCTGATTGGCTGCGCAGCTAGCACCCCCCCGGCTGTCGGTGTTTGGGGTGTTGAAATGAATACGCCTTTGGGAAATATTCCTGCAACTTTAACGATTAATGAAGATGGTAGCGGAAGCATGGGAGCCGATCAGTTGGGTGAAGCACCAATATCAGGCATTACCTTTGACGGCAACAGTGTTGCTTTTGAAACTTCAATCGATGCGCAAGGACAAAGCCTCACGCTTCAGTTTAATGGCAGCATAGACGGAGATTCACTCAATGGAGAATTTGGTAGTGACTTCGGCTCCTTTGGAGTGACAGGTAGTCGGCAGTAAATAGGTTGAAACGGAAGGGACTCTTGAGAGTCCCTTTGATTTGTCTAAATTACGTTTAGACGAAGATCTTCATTTACTCTTCTCAGATTTTCCCTAGCATTAGGGCTATTGGGATGTACTTCTATCAGGTCCTCAAAAGCTTCTTTTGCCTTTCTTAACTGGTCTAACTGTAAATAAACTAAACCAAGTCCGGAAAGAGCACCAAAATGCCGTGGCTCGAGAGATAGAACTCTTTCGATGTCGTCAATCGATTCCTGATAATTGCCCAGAATGTAGTGCAATGTTGCGCGGCGATTCCAAGCCTCCGCGTAATCAGGGAAAT
>Ga0208624_1000969_pt1 | contig 14148 bp, 18 predicted proteins | sample Knorr_S23_td_DCM_FD_185607 | JGI IMG/M metagenome (GOLD analysis project Ga0208624, IMG submission 185607) | Marine microbial communities from Southern Atlantic Ocean transect - Knorr_S23_td_DCM_ad_71m_LV_A (SPAdes) (version 2) | ecosystem: Environmental > Aquatic > Marine > Oceanic | place...
GTAATATTTTGTTTGCCTGCATATATCCTAAAGTTCCATCAAACATATGATCAAGATGGGTAAGAGATAGATTTATTTGATTATATAATATCTCAACTTTACCTTTAAACATATCCATTTGATCAGCTGTAAAATTTGAAACACCAAAACTTTTAATTTTACCACTTTTAATTAGACTCTCTACTGTATTAGCAATTATGTTTATATCCATTAAAGGGCTTGGCCTATGAAGTAAAAGGCAATCCAGGTAATCAGTTTGAAGATATTTTAGAGAATTATTAACAGATTTTATAATATGATCTTCTGAATAGTCATAATGCTTAGTTTTAATTGGCAACTTTTTACTTGGGTACATTATGCCACATTTGGATATAAAAAAAACATCCTCTCTTTTAATTCCTGTATCTATAAAAGCATCTCCAAATGATTCTTCAGTAGTATATCCGCCATATATATCAGCGTGATCAAATGAATTGATTCCAGAATCAAATGATTCAGAAATCAATTGACACATCTCCTGCTTGGAGTAATTAGCTCCCCAAGTACCCCAATTCATGGTTCCTGAAATTATTCTAGATAAATTCATCCTTGAAATGGAATTGATGAATGATGAAGATTAATTTTTACTAATCCATTTACTTTTTTATAACCAAAGGAGAATTCTACCTTAATTTTTGAATCATCATTTTCAAATGTATAATTTCCCATAGCTAATGCACTTTCCTCTTCAATAATAATGTCTGAATTTTCAAAAGTAATTTTAGACCAACTAGATAATGCAAATCCATTATCCTCATAACATTCCCTGTCAGCTCCTGCAATAAAATAGGATACGGCAGACTTTTTATTATTTCTAAATTGAATATCCTTGGCTTTTGTCGGTTTGAAGAGTACTTGATCATCAAAATTATAGAGTCTGTCTAAAAAATCACTTGCGTAGTTCTCAAGTGATTCTCTATCATTAGACATCTGCCCCATTTTAATTATTCCTTCAGACCATAAATTTTGAGCTTTAATGATATCTTGTTCTGTCATATTGTTAAATATATAAAATGTTAGACTACTGTTCAATTGAATTTGCTGAAAAACCAGTGATATCATTTCCAGAAGAGGAATAGCTTATCTCAATAGGATTGCAACAAACCTCGCAATCTTCTATGTATGAGTCAGTGTAAACTGACTTATCAAATATCATTGATATTTCTTCCCAACAGTATGGGCATTGAAAGAAATATTCTTCTGTCATGAAAAAAAACTCATTATTATGCTAAACAGGAACATTATTATAATCAAAATCAAAAAAGGTCTAAAGAATTTCATTTTATGATCAATTTTATAATTATATGCATAAAAATCAAAAATATTATCAAAATGTTAATCAAATATTGTTAAAATGTTAAATCTTTAAATAAAAGTTATACTGATACCTAAATAATGTTTTCTTATAGTTAATTTCGTTGCCTATTTAATTAAAAATCAAATTAAAAATCAAATTATTATGAAAAAATTATTTTTAATAGTATTCCTTTCATTTTCTTTTGCACTGAGTGCTCAGGAAGATTATGGCTACTTTTCAATACATTTTCTCAATGTACCACAAGAAAATGTTTCTGAAGTTGCTAGGCTAGAAACAACATACTGGTCTAAAGTAGCTCAGTCTAACATTGATGCTGGGAAACAAATTGGATGGGGTTTAGTTGCTAGAGTTGGAGGTGGTTCAAGTCAATGGACTCACGCTTTCATAAATTGGTATGCAACAGCTGAACAAATGGCTTCATCAAATTCTAACTATGACTCAATGGCTATAATTGGTGTTGATCCTCAAGACATTGCAACTTTTGATTATGTAAATGCTTCTGGATTATCTCACTGGAAGATGAGTGCATTTATTCCTGGATATGCTGATTTTACAGTATGGAACTTTGCTAAGCCCACTAACACTCAAGCCTTTATTTCTGAACAGGTAAATGTATGGAAACCTGCATTTGAGAAAAATATGGGTGGAAGAGAATATTGGGGTGCTGGTCTAAAGATTAATAATGTATCTGAAGATTATTCTACAGCTATAACAATGGATGGTTATGAAACCTTAGCGGAAGCATTCAAAGCAATGGCAGGTGAAATTGGTAATCAACCTAATCCAAAATCAAAAGTAGGTGAATTAATGCCTAACGGTTTTTCAAATCGTGTAATTGTTGAAACTTTAATATGGCTTCAGCAATAAATAATTTAATTTATTAACCATAAATTAATTTAAAAACCCCTTGGAAACTTGGGGTTTTTTTAATTAAATCAATAATACAATTGCCATTGTAATCATTATGGCATTTTCAATAAATGTAGCTTCTGTCATAGGAAGCTTTAAAGTTGTTCCAAGACATGCACAATTTATCGTTCTTTTATTCAAAAGTGTTTTAGTTACTCCAACTGATGTAATACCTAGAATAATAATTGTAATTAACAAAGCTATATTAACTTCAATCCTTGTTAAAAACATTAAACCTAATAATATTTCAATAAATGGATATATATATCCATATATGGTAATTTTTTTTGCAAGTGGATCATACATTTTAAATGATGTAGAGAATCCCTTTATATCAAGAATTTTAAAAAAACTAAAAATAATATAGAATAGTCCCATAAAATCGAGCATTGCATTAGTTGAATTCCAGTTTCTAAAATTTAATAATATGCTAGTTACTGATATATATCCAAGGATTATAAATAAAGGTTTAAGCTGTTTAATTTTATTTGACTTTATTATCTCATTATCTTGATCAGGTATATTTCTTATTACTTTGTATTTAGATGGAAGAGAATTTGATATTAATGAAAAGCTAATGGGGTTTTTGGAATAAACAATAGCCTCACCATTAGTTAGATTTACCTGAGCATTATCAACCCCGTCTAAAGAGCTTAATTTATTTTCAACAGTTGATCTACATCCATTGCATGTCATTCCAGAAATTTTAAATGTAGTTTTCATTTCATAAAATTACCTAAATTTATAATTATATGAATACAATAAGATATACTTGGTTAATTCTCTCTATGTTTATTTTAAGCTCTTTTATTAGCGATTCTTCACTAATTAATAAGGAAAAAAATGAATTAATTAACCTATTTAATGGAATTAATTTATCCGGGTGGACAATTCATGGAACTGAAAAGTGGTATGTTGAGAATGGAGAGTTAGTTTGTGAAAATGGACCTGATAATCAATATGGCTATCTTTCAACTACTGAATATTATGATGATTTTATATTAACACTTGAATTCAAACAAGAATCTAACGGAAATAGTGGAGTTTTTTTTAGATCAACTCTAGAAGGTGTCATAATTAATGGTTGGCAAGTAGAAATTGCACCACCTGGCTTATTTACAGGTGGAATCTATGAATCCTATGGAAGGGAGTGGTTAATAAAGCCAAATCCAAAAGACGAAAATTTAAATATTGGAGATTGGAATTCATTAAAAATTATGGTTAATGGAGATTTAGTAAAAACTTGGTTAAATGGTGTAGAGATGATAAGGCTTGAAGATAAATTAATAGGAGAAGGAAAAGGTGCAATCGCTCTGCAGATCCATGAGGGGGATGATGTTAAGGTAAGATGGCGAAATATCAAGCTACAAAAACTATAATTTATTTATTTGATTAAGTATATGCGAAAACTATTTATTCTTTTCTTTAGTTTAATACTTTTAAACTCGTGCAGTGTTCATACTTTTACCTATGGAGATGGACCAAAAGATAATTTTAAAAAGTCTATCAAACAACATAACTATATTGGTGGTTTGATTTCAGAAGGGACCCCTAAATTAGAGGAGCTTAATGATTTGAAGGATTATAAATTAATTGTGAAACATACAATTTTGGATGGCATAATTTCAGTTTTTTCATTTGGGTTGTATACACCAACTACAATTATTATATTAAGATAATAAAATATTGATATTCAATATTTTATAATCTATAGCTCAATTAAAGATTTATCAGAAAATTTAAAATTATTAGTAAAATTAAAGTCTATCCTACCTACAAATACACCACTAGATCCAACTTGATTAATTATGACTTCCTCACCCAAAGAATTATTTAAAATTAATGGTTCTTTCAAAAGTGTATGAGTATGTCCGCCAATAATTAGATCAATATTTGATGTCAATTTGGCAAGTTTTGTATCACTAATCTTATCTATTTGATATTGATGACCTAAATGAGATATGCAAATGACCAGGTCACATTTTTCTTCAAATTTTAGTTTTGAAGTCATATCCTTTGCTATATCTACAGGGTCATAATATTTGGTTTCATTATATAATAATGGGTTTACAAGCCCTTTAAGTTCAATACCTAGACCAAAGACACCAATTTTTACTCCTCCCTTGTTATATATTTTGTACTTATAAATTAAACCTTCCAATTCTGTATTTGTAAAATCATAATTGGATGATATAAATTGAAAGTCATTATTTATAATATTTTGCTTAAGCGTCTTTAAACCTGCGTCAAACTCATGATTTCCTATTGTTGCAGCACTATATCCCATCTTCTTCATCAAACTTAGCTCTAAATCTCCCTGAAAAAAATTAAAATATGGTGTTCCTTGAAAAATATCACCAGCATCAAAAATTAATGTATTTGGATTTAGGTCTATTATTTCTTTAAATAGACCAGCTCTTCTAGCAAAGCCACCTTTATTTGGATATCTGTTATGGTTAGATGGAAATGGCTCAATTTGACTGTGCACATCATTGGTGTGAAGAATTGTAATCTTCAGATTTTTTGAGTTTAAATTACATGAATTTAATCCCATCACTGATAGTGATGCAAGACTCGAATTATAAATAAACTTTCTTCTATTCATTTTTTATAAAACGATTATCAATTTTTGATGATATGTATAAGTTTGACTTTGTGTAATCAATAAATGCATCTCTTGGAGTATATCCAAGCCTATAAATACCTTTATTCTTATTAAAGAAAAACATATTATCACCTCCTGTCAATAGATAGTCATTTATAGCTATATAATATTTGTTAGAGGGTATAATCGGTTTGCTTTGAACTAAAACAGTATTTCCATTAATTGATAGTCCAGAGAATGGATGAGGAATTTTTTCTTTTTTTAAAAAAGAAACTATTTCATTAATAGACTCTCCATCCATTTCAACGATTACAATCTCATTTTCAAATGGAAGTATTTTATATGCATCGCTCAATTTTACATCACCTTTAGGAAGAGCTGCTCTAATTCCCCCATGATTTTGAATAACAAAGTCAATTTTTTTATTTTCTTGAACCCAAAATAAAGAATCAGACTGAATATATATAATATCTGCAACTAAGTTACCTAGCGATGAATTAAAATTTTTGGAGTCAAAGTCTGCTTTCGTATATAGTCTATCTGAAAATCCTATTACGTTATCCAAACTAATATCAATTGAATCTTTATAAATATTAATTTCATCAGATATAATTTCGCTCTCTGGTCCAGTTAATTCAATTCTTGAATAAGAAACTGAATCTAAATTAAGATTATTACAGCCCAATAAATAAAATGAAATAAAAAGAAATAGTATTTTAATAAAATTCTTCAAAAAACTAGGAATGTTTTGAAAATAGTATCAGTAATCCAGCTAGCATTAGAACAAAAACTATAAATCCAATAAAGAAAATTAAAGATTCCATACTTTAATTTACAGAATTTTAACGGATTTTCAATAGATTTAAATTTACTTTCGACTTTTTTGTATGAATGAAACAGAATTTTTTAGAATTATTTTCACAGTATTATTCATAGTACTAGCACTGAGATTTTTGTTAAAAAAAAGAAGATAGATGATTACTTTTAGTATTTATAATTAGTAAATTAGACTATAACTTTAAATCAAAATTATGAAAATTAGAATTTTTATGTTAGTAGCACTATTTGTTACTACAATGGGATTTTCTCAAAGAAATCCAAATAATACTTACATGTCTACTTTTACATACAAAGCAAAAGCTGGAATGGTAGATAAATTTGAAAAGGCTGCTGAGAAAAAAACAAAAATGTTTAATAAAGAAGAAGGCAGTATAATATATACCTACAAAATTTTAACTGGAAATAATAATGGAGCATATGAGAGATATCTTGTCGGTCAATCAAACAAAAGCTATGATATGGATCGCTCTCAAGAACTAGAGTATTGGGATAAAAATGTTGCTCCTTATGCTGACCCGATAGGGGGACAAGTAAGATGGATGTGGGAAGAGTGGGCAGCAATTGGTGATCAGCCTGAACCTCCTAAATACCTTCATAAGACTGTAATAGCATATAAACCAGGAATGGAAGCTAATGTTGCTAGAAGTATTTATAGATCTGGTAAAGTTCTTGAAAAAAGAAGTCCGAACGCTTTTAGAAGAGTATTTAGCCCTGTATCGGGAGCTGATTTAAATATTATGGTTGTTTTTACAGGTTTTGATGAATTTGGATCAGGCTGGGGTGATTCAGAAACCACTTGGGAACAAGATTACAATGAGATGTTTGGTTGGGAACAATATGCTAACGATCAAAAAATGCGAGATAAGAGTTTAAGAGAATACAATGGTATTAGAAGAACAACCCTAGAAAAAGTAGATTGGTAGTTATTAACTGCCAACAATAAAAAAGGCTCCTTAGTGGAGCCTTTTTTTGTAGTAAAGAAAGAGCCCAATGGGCTCTTTCACCAAACAAAATAATTAAACTCAATTATTCTGGAAGCACTACATTATCAATTGCGTGTATAACTCCATTAGAAGTCTCTACATCTGCGATTACAACTTTAGCTTTATTTCCTTTTGCATCTTTTACATATACGTTGCCTTCCCATAATTTAAGAGTTAGCTCATTACCCTGTAAAGTCTCGACAGTAAACTGCCCACCATTATCGTTTATAGCTTTTACGACATCACCTGCCATAAATTGTCCAGCAACGACATGATACTTTAGAATAGATTGTAAAGTTGATTTATTCTCAGGCTTTAAAAGTGTACCTAAAGTTCCTTCAGGTAGTTTATTAAAACCATCGTTAGTTGGGGCAAATACTGTAAATGGACCTTCTGATGAAAGTGCATCTACTAATTCACCTGCTTGTACAGCTGCTACTAAAGTTGAAAAGTTATCGTTTGAAACAGCAGTTTCAACAATATTCATATCATTTACGTTAGAAGTAAGTACAAGACTTAAAATCGAATATTTAAGAAAATTAAATAACATATTATACTTAATTAAAATGAGCAGCAAATGTTCTACTTATTATTAGTTATGAAAAAGATATGATACTGTTTAACTTTTATTTAATAAATGTTTTAACATAATTTTAAAAATCATATATTGATTATCAATGACATACACTATCAGACTTTTTACCTTTTTAATCTTTTTTTCTTTTTTATCATGCAATAAAGAAGAAAATAAAAAAGATATTGTTAAAGAAGCCATTGTGTTTCCTGATCTGGGAGAAGATGGTCCTTATAACTATGGACAAACCTATCAAGGAAGAAATGGGTATACTACATATTATCCTGGAAACATTCCTGTCATACTTAGTATCCCTCATGGTGGAGATATTTCTCCTTCAGAAATATCTAATAGAACCTATGGTGTTAGTGTCACAGACTCAAATACTATCGAACTTGGTATTGCAATTAGGAATTATTTTTATTCAAATTATAATATAAGACCTTATGTAATAATCAATAATCTTAAAAGGACAAAACTTGATGCCAATAGAGACAGAATTGAAGCTGCACAAGGAAATATTTATGCTGAAAGAGCATTTGATGAATTTCACTTTTATATAGAAAAAGCAAGAGAGGATATAATTACAAAATTTGGAACAGGTGTCTTATTTGATATTCATGGACATGGAATAAATCCAGATGGATTTAATGATCTGAGAACATGGATTGGATACCTATTAACCTCAGATGAATTAGATAATTCAAATGATTACATCGATAAAAATATATCCATAAATGATGTTAGTATATATAGTCTCTTGAATTCTTCTGGTCAATCTTTGTCAGAGTTATTAAGCGGTCCAAGTAGTCTCGGTGCATTATTTGAAGATAATAATTATACAGCCTTACCAAGTCCACAAAGTAGAAGTCCAGAGGGCATGAGATATTTTAGCGGAGGATACAATACATTTAGATATGGTACTAATAGAAATTTTAATTTTAGTTCTATCCAACTTGAATTCCCATTTCAGGGGTTGAGGGATACACCTCAATCAAGAAACTTATTTGCTGCTACATTTGTTGATTTAGTTCAGGAATATTTTCTTATACACCTAAATATTGATCTTTTCTCCTTATGATTATATTTGCAAAAAAAAACCTATGGATTATAAAGAAATATTTACTGCTAGCATGATACTGTTTGCTGTAATTGATATAATAGGTGCTACGCCAATAGTTATATCACTTAGAGAGAAAGTTGGTAAAATACAGTCAGAAAAAGCAACAATTGTTGCTATGGCAATTATGATTGGGTTCCTTTTTGTTGGTGAGGAAATATTGAACTTAATCGGTATTGATATTAATTCATTTGCAGTAGCCGGTGCAATAGTTATTTTTTTTATTGCTCTTGAAATGGTCCTAGGTGTAACAATTTTTCAAGGAGAAGAACCTGAGACTGCGTCAATTGTTCCTATAGCATTCCCTATTATTGCAGGTGCAGGTACTCTTACCACTCTGCTATCATTAAGAGCGGAATATCAATTGATTAATGTAATTATAGCTATTGTTATAAATTCATTATTCGTGTATATAATTCTTAAATCATCAAATACAATTGAGAAAATCCTAGGTAAAAATGGAATAGGAATAATAAGAAGAGTTTTTGGAATAATTCTTTTATCTATTTCGGTCAAGCTTTTTTCAACAAACATTAGTTTAATTGTTTGATGAGGTATATCAAGCTTTTTTCCATATACTTTATGTCGATTGCATATACCTATGTTGGAGTTAGGCATTTTATTGATCCAGATTTTTTCTTGGCTATTATGCCAAATTATCTTTCAATGCATTTGTTTTTTGTTTATTTAACTGGCTTGATGGAAGTTGTTTTTGGATTATTATTAGCTTTTAGAAAAACTAGAAAATTTGCCTCATATGGACTTATAGTCTTATTATTAATCGTATTTCCAGCTAATATCCACTTAGTTGAGAGTGAACTTTCTCAGTCAATTTTGGAGGTATCCAAAGAACAAACTATAATAAGGCTACCATTTCAGGGTCTATTCCTAATACTAGCATATTGGCATTCAAAAAATAATTAATTTTAAGTATGAATAACTTCTTCAAGTGGCATGATAAGATGATATGGAAAATTTCAAAAGAATTTAATTTAACTAAATATCAAGTTCTTATCCTTACATGGTTGGAGGGAATCCTAATTGGAGTTATCATTTGTAAGTTTATACTTTAACTTTAATTGTCCCATCAAAGACTAGCTTAGCAGGACCTGTTATGCTGATTTCTTCGAAACCATTATTGGATGAATTAAACTGAACATTTAAATCACCACCTCTACATTTCATAGTGATTTTACCACTTTTTGTCCTACCTAAGAAATTCATACATATCGCAGATGCAGTTGAACCTGTTCCACATGCAAGTGTTTCATTTTCTACTCCTCTTTCATATGTTCTGATTTTAAACTGATCATCCGAAATCTTTTCAATAAAGTTTACATTAACACCTTCTTTTTTATAAAAATCATTGTATCTAATAAGTCTTCCTTCATTGTTCACATCTAATTTATCAATATTGTCTTTTTCAATTACTAAATGTGGCGATCCCGTATCAAGCCATGTGCCATAGGAATTACTTACTATATCAGAGTTTACATTCATTTCCATTTTAATGAGCTCATCATCTAATATTTCTGCACTATGAATACCATCAAAAGCTTTAAATACTGTTTTTCTTCCTATAATATTTTTATTATAAGCAAATAATACAGCGCATCTAGAACCATTTCCACACAATGATCCCAAATTTCCATCAGAGGTATAGTGAAGAATTTCAAAATCATAGTTATTAGATTCTTTTAGAATAATTAGACCATCAGCCCCAACTCCAAAATGTCTGTCACACAAATAACTTATTAACGATTTATTATCAACAATAAAATTTTTTCTATCGTCAATTAAGATAAAATCATTTCCCGCACCATTGTATTTACTGAAGCTAATTTCCATAATGGCGAAAATCTAGATAAATAAACTTGTAATCAATCGCTCAAAAACGTATTATTTTCCGTTTTGAATCGGTTCAGTGTTAGGCATCATCTTGTTAAGTACAAAATATACTGGACAAAACTTTGTAAAAGGACTTATGATTTGAAGAAAACCTACAACTATAGCTAAATAAATAAGATTGGTATTAACAAACATTGATCCAATAACTGAAATAAGGTATGTCATACCTACAATTGCATCGTGTGCTCTAACTTTTGAAATATTTTTTTCCATTTTTTATTAAATTAAATATTACCTCTTTTTGCCCCATAAAATAACATACCCATTGTTAATAAATTTGCAATAATTACAGGAATAGGGGCAGTGGGTTTTCCTGAAATTCCGAAGATTAAATCTGGTAGAGCTAGAAACCCCATGACTACAAATAGAAGAAATGACAATCTTCTAAGTGCGGATAAATTTCTAATTGATAATGAGCCTAAAATAAGACATATAATGCCAATTATAACTGAGCTCAAAACAAAAGAGAAAGTTTCAAACATCAATATTCCATCGTTACTCACCTCTGCACCAAATGTATCTGCCAAAAGTATTGTTTTAATATCAACCGAAAAAAGTGATAGAATTAATGGTGCTACTTGAAAAAGAAGAAGTATACTAACAACGATAAAAATTGTTTTAATCCTCATATATAAATTTACTTAAAATATAAATAAATTTAAATAAAAATAAATCAAAATATTGAATTTCAATTATATACAACATCTCTTATCTCTCGCCATGTTACAAGTTTTATATCATTGTCTTTTAATACTTTCTTGAACTCATCTGAATTAAATACATCAAAATCTAATTGTCTCCAAAGAGAGCCATATTCTGGATGATCAACAGTCACTGCTCTAAGTTCTTCATTATCATAACCTAGGTGAAGTAAAAAAACATTTAATCCTGGTGTTAATGACTTTACTTTAGAGGAATAAAGATTAAAAAAATCGTCATACTCATATACATCCTTAACAATTAAAGTGTTAGCAATTTCCTCACCAGCTGCATTTTCTAAGGATGTTCTGTCAGCTTCAGGATAGAGCATGTATATATCATTTACAGGTACAACATATTGGGGGACAGGGAAGTTCTCATCAAATAAGTTGAAGATTCTGGATTTTGTAGCCATAGATACCAATTTATTTTTGTGACCAACCTCTATGTAAACTCTCCATAAATCTTTATTAACTGCTACTGCTCCCATATGTGAGTCAATATGTGATGGATTTATACCTAAAGACCTTGCATAATCAATTTGAGCTTGAAGTTCTTTTCTAACCTCCTCAGGATTTGCATTTATATTAACATCACTAGTGTTATCGTAAAATTCATTATCATCATTTAGAAGAGATTGAATTTCATTAGAAGATGAAATACCACCCCATTTATAATTTTTCCACTCTGCTGTTAGGGTAAGGTGGACTCCAATATCATAGTTGGGATATTCATCATGAAATTCGGCAACCTCTTTAACCCAGGGAGATATCATCATGACGGATCCGGAGTTTATACCATTATTTTTATAAGCATCAAATGATGCAATATTAACTGAGTGTGCAATACCAATGTCATCAGCATGAATAATTAGCAGTTTTGCATCTTTATTATAGCCAAGTCTTTCAGCAATATTATCAATTTGAGAATTAATATTAACTGTATAAAAAATTGATAAAACAGGAATTAAATATTTCATATGTGATTAGTTTTAACATAATATAAGTATATTTTAAATTAAATTTATAATGATGAAAAAAATTTTAATTTCATTAATCCTTCTATTAATATATTCTTGTCAATCAACTGAATCGGAAAATAGTATCGCAATAGTTATACACGGTGGCGCAGGTACAATTTTAAAAGAAAATATGACTCCAGAGCTAGAGTCTGCTTATTTAGATAAATTAGAAGAAGCAGTTCTAACTGGCTATGAAATACTAAAGAATGGTGGTTCAAGTCAATCAGCTGTTGAGGAAACAATTAAAATAATGGAAGATTCACCATTGTTTAATGCTGGGATTGGTGCAGCATTGACAAATCAAGAAACAGCAAGTTTAGATGCTTCTTTTATGGAGGGTGATAATTTAGACGCAGGGGCGGTAGCTGGATCAAAATATATAAAAAATCCAATAACTGCTGCAATTTCCGTAATGCAAGAATCACCTCATGTTTTACTTTCCTCAGATGGTGCTGACGATTTTGCAATACAGATGGGTTTAGATACGGTTCCTAACTCATATTTTATTACTGAGCGACGTTTAAGATCTGTAAGAAAAGCAAAAAAAGATGATATGGTTTCATTTGAAGACGATTTTATTAAAGACTCTAAATACGGAACCGTAGGTTGTGTTGCAATAGATAAAATGGGAAATATATCATCTGGAACTTCAACTGGAGGTACAACAAATAAAAAATGGGGAAGAATAGGGGATGTTCCAATAATAGGTGCTGGTACATATGCCAATAATGATTGTTGTGGTATCTCTACAACTGGGTGGGGGGAACACTTTATTAGAAATGTTGTTGCATATGATATAGCTGCCCAGATTATCTATAATAATAAAAGTATCAAAGAAGCATCCATTAATTCTCTAGATAAAGTAATGAAAACAGGTGGGGATGGGGGTGTAATAGGACTTGATAATAAAGGTAACATATCAATGGAGTTTAATACAGCTGGTATGTACAGAGCTTCAGTAGATAAAAATGGAAACTTAACAGTGAAGATTTACTCAGATTGATTTAAGGGTTTAAATACCTTTCTATCACTAAGATTCATCAATATTTTATTTTTTGAATAAAGAAGAGGAAAAAACTTATCATTTGCCCAATCTTCATAAAGATTTTTATAAAATTCACTTTTAGGATTCCCTGATTGCCCAGGAGAATTTGTAGCAAAACTATTATCCCAATCTTTTGTATTAATTACTACTCTAAAACTTCCGCCTGATCTTTGATTTAATTCACTTGATGTGGATCCTGGTGTAAATCCATCTCCTCCTCTTGGATAAGTTTTTAATGCAATTATATCCTTAATAGAGTCATTAACAATTTTCTCAAGAGGATGATATATCTTCACGTGTTTATAATTACTCTGCCCATAGACCCAATCACTTGAGTTTTCTCCATATTTTTCCTTTAAACTATTTATTGCTTGGTCTAAGGTTTTATTTAGAAATACACTTTTCTGTTGATTATCCATCTTTGATATACCCTCAATGACTTTATAAATTTGAATTTCAATATATTTTTGTACTTCCTTTGGAACAAACTCTCTCATAAATTCAAAATAAATCTGAGTTTGCCATTCAATATATATTCCTGCCTCAACAGAATTTTTATCTAAAACATTATCCCATTTTGAAAGCTTTTCAAAGTATTCAATATTATTATTAATATATCCTTTTGAAAGTTCAATTATTTGCTTTGATGGAATAGAAAAATAGTCTACTTGAAGATTAATCATATCTTCCATGTCAAATTTATCTTTACCCTCAAGAACACTATTAACCCTATCACCTCTATATGGATCAGCCCAGTCATATCCAATAACGTCCCATCTGTCATAATCCTCAGGCGTTACATTTTGATTGGCAGTTGCTATATATCCTTTTTCTGGATTAAAAATATTAGGTTTCTCAACTATATCAATATAATCCTTCCATTCAAAATTTCCGTTTCCACTTACTGGAACAAGACCGCTATGAGTTTTTCTAATAGGAGCAATTCCTACAGCTTGCCATCCTATATCTCCATATTTGTCAGCCCAAATCATATTTTCTCCAGGAATATTAAAATAATTACAGGCTTCCCTGTATTCTTCCCAATTTTTTGCTTGATCCATTCTAAGTGATGCTAAATAGGGAGACC
>Ga0208624_1000970_pt1 | contig 14143 bp, 10 predicted proteins | sample Knorr_S23_td_DCM_FD_185607 | JGI IMG/M metagenome (GOLD analysis project Ga0208624, IMG submission 185607) | Marine microbial communities from Southern Atlantic Ocean transect - Knorr_S23_td_DCM_ad_71m_LV_A (SPAdes) (version 2) | ecosystem: Environmental > Aquatic > Marine > Oceanic | place...
CTCTGCAGCAACCACAGCAGCCACATGGACAGCGCGGCGCTGATGTATGCCGGTGGGCTTGGCTTCAACCAGTTCGGGATGGTCGCTGCGCAGGACTATTTTTTCGAAAACAAGAAACGCAAAAATTCGCTGCCGCTCCTGATGAACCTCATCCCGGCCGACCGCAAGTCCAACCGACAAAGCATCGCGCGGCTGATGGTCGCCTGCCGCGAATTTCTCCAGCCGGGCAACCGGGCGATCATCATCTATCCGGAGGGCACCCGGTCGCTGGACGGAAAAATTAGGGAGTTCAAAAAAGGGCCGGCGATGATTGCCACCGAACTGAACATCCCAATCGTGCCGGCCTACGTACACGGTACTTACGACTCGCTGCCCAAGTCGGGAAGCTTTCCCAAGGCCAAGCGCGTCACGGTGCGCTTTGGCGAAGCGGTTCATCCCGAGCGCTTGGCCAAGCGCGACTCGGCCAAGCGACTGATCTACACCGAGGTCACCAACGAATTGGCCAAGCGCATCCACGCACTGCACGACGAACACCATGGAAGCTGACATCCGACACATGAAATGGTGGGGCTGGGGCTACGAAGACGTCACGTTCGACGACTCAACCAAGCCGGAGCTGTGGCCGTACCTCAAGCGCGAGCTGGGCGTCGGCGAGATCCGCTGGGACAAGCCAGTTGCCTTCGAGGAAGTCACCCTGCCGGAGCAGAAAAACAACGAGGCATTCCTCGCCGCCATTCAAGCCGGGCTCGGCGACGGCCAGATCGTTGACGACAAAAAGTCGCGCCTGGTTCATGCCGCCGGAAAAAGTTTTCGCGACCTCTGGCTGATGCGCCACGGGCAGGTTCAATTTGCGCCGGACTGCGTGGTGTACCCGGACACCGAGGAGGATGTCGCGCTCGTGGTTCGCGCCGCGCACGAACACGGCGTGGTGCTCGTGCCGTTCGGCGGCGGCTCAAACATCGCCGGCTGCCTTGTGCCAAGCGATCGCGGTGGCCGCATGGTTGTCAGCCTCGACATGTGCCGGATGCATCGCGTGCTCGAGGTTGACCGTTACTCGCTCACGGCACGCATCCAGCCCGGTGTGTACGGCCAGCACCTCGAGGATCAACTTGCGGAACACGGCGTGACGCTGGGGCATTTTCCCGATTCATTTTTGCACAGCACACTCGGCGGCTGGGTGGCCACCCGCTCGGCCGGGATGCAGAGCGACATTTACGGCAAGATCGAGGACATGGTGATCAGCCTGCGCATGGTCACGCCCAGCGGCACGATCATCACCCGCACCGTGCCCAAGAGCAGCAACGGCATCGACATCAAGCACCTGTGCATTGGCAGCGAAGGCATCCTCGGCGTGATCACCGAAGTCGTCGTGCAGGTACATCACAAGCCGGAAAAGGAGGACTGGTACGGCTGGTTGTTCCCGGATTTCAAGAGCGGCCTCGACGCCATCCACGAATGTCACCGGGGCGACTGCATGCCCACCGTCACCCGCCTGAATGACCCGAAGAAAACCGCGCTGTCGTTCGCATTCAAGCACCCCAAGACCGGGATCAAGGACAAGATCGCCAAAGCGTTCAAGTGGTACATCGGCAACGTCAAGAAGATCGACTTCAACCAGTGCTGCCTGATGGTGGTGAAGTACGAGGGAACACCGCAGGCGTTTAACCGCATCAAAAACCGGGTCACGGCGATCTACAAAAAACACCGCGGCGTCTGCCTCGGCGCGGAGCCGGGCCGCTCGTTTGCCAAGGTCAAATTTGATTTCCCGCACCTGCGAGACTACGTGATGGACCGCAGCATCATGGCCGATGTCAGCGAGACCGCCACCACGTGGGACAACCTGCGCACGCTCCACGAGAGTGGCCTTGCCGATGTCGAGCAGGCGATCAAGGACACCGGCGTGGACGCGTGGGTCGGCTGCCACCTCAGCCACAGCTATCGCACCGGCGCCAGCCTCTACTTCACCTTCGGCTGCCTGCAACGCGAGGGCCGCGAGATCGAGCAGTATCTTTACGTCAAGAAAGCCGCCGAGGATGCCTTCATGAAAAACGGCGGCACCCTCTCCCACCACCACGCCGTTGGCACCGAGCATCTGCCCTGGGTCGAGGAGGACCTCTCACCCACCGGGCTCAAGGCGGTGAAAGCGCTCAAGGCCGGGCTCGATCCCAACGACATCATGAACCCCGGCAAAATCATCCCGTCCGAAAAACCGCTCGACGACTGGGGACTAAGCGCGGAGGCGATCGACGAGTTTCAATCCCGCTCATGAGCCTCACCGGCCAGACTGTTGCCATCACCGGGGCGTCCGGCGGACTCGGCCGTGAGCTGGCTCAACAAGCCGCCCAACGCGGCGCACGCCTCGCGCTCATGGCCCGCAACGAAACCAAGCTGAGCGAACTGGCCAACGAACTGGGCGATGATTTGCTGGTGTTCACCGGCGATGTCACCTCGGCGGAGGATGCGAAAAAATTCATCGAGGCGACCGTCGAGAAATTCGGCGCGCTCGACCAACTCATTGCCAACGCCGGCCAAAGCATGTGGGCCGACTTTGACCAGATAGAGGACACCGACCTGTTCCGGCAGCTGATGGAAGTCAACTTCATGGGCGTGGTCAACTGCATCCACCCAGCCATCGATGCGTTGAAAAAAAGCGGTGGCCAGACGGTCATCATCTCCTCCATCCAGTCCAAATTCGGTGTCCCGGCGCACTCCGCCTACGGCGCGAGCAAACACGCCATCGAGGGACTGGTCGATTCGCTGCGCTTCGAACTGGCAGACAGCGGTATCAATTTCATGGTCGTGTACCCGCACTGGATTCGCGGCACCGGCATGCGCGAGAACGCGCTTGGCCCGGATGGCGAGGCGGTCGGCGACCGCAAACGCAGCCACAGCAACTCCAGCATCCCGGCCGACGTGTGCGCCCGCAAAATTCTCGACGCCCTGCCCCGCCGCCGCGAGTCACTCTTCATCCCCGGAAAACTCAAGTACCTTCCCGCGCTCAAGCTGCTGCTCCCACCGTTTTTCCGCTGGCTCATCCGCAGCAAAATCAAAAGCCAAAAGTAAAATATGATGTTTGACTCGCATTAACAAAGTGCGAATCTTATAAGTTGGTTTTTACTTACAGCTCACGTGCATATTAGGTTTTCGAACAATCTTCCAAACTTTAAACTAAGCCTTTTGGCTTTATTTGTTATTTTTTGCTCGTCACATATTAAAGCTGAACTCATCCGAAAACCCAACACCACGTTTCGCTACCCCAACAATCCGCAACTGTTCGAATACCATTCCGTCAACCTGCTTCCGGGCATCACCTTCTCCAAGCCGGTCTGCATCCGGGCCACTAAGGCCAATGGCGGCGAGTTGTTCGTCGCAGAGCAGACCGGGCGCGTCTGGCGTGTGACCCACCTTTCCACCCAGCCGAAAAAGACCCTCTTCCTCGACCTCTCGAAGCGCGTGCACAGCGTGCAGGAAAGCGGCTTTATCGGTTTCGAGTTACATCCCCAGTTTAAAGAGAACGGCTACGTTTACGCGTTTTACACCTATCTCACATCGATCGGCGGCAATGACGGATTGCACGACCGATTGTCGCGTTTTCAATTCAAGGGCCGGGTCGGCACGCCGATCAACGTCGGGACCGAGTTGGCGATGTTCACGCAGTTTGACGAACACTACGACCACAACGGCGGCGACCTGCACTTCGGGCCGGACGGCTACCTGTACCTCAGCCTCGGCGACGAGGGAGGCGGCTACGACGAGTACAACAACAGCCAGAAAATTGACCAGGACTACTTCGGCGGCATTCTCCGGATCGACGTCGACCAGCGGAAGGGCAACCTGCCGCCTAACGCCCACGTTGGCCTTCACGGCAATTACCGCGTGCCCCGCGACAACCCCTTCGTCAACGCCATTACCTTCGCCGGCAAGCCGGTGGACCGAAAAAAACTGCGCAGCGAATTCTGGGCGGTCGGCCTGCGCAACCCGTGGCGCATGGCATTCGATCCCAAGACCGGACGGCTCTACACCGGCGACACCGGCGACCATGTCCGCGAGGAGATCAACCTCATCGAGCGCGGTGGCAACTACGGCTACCCGATCTTCGAGGGCACACCCGAGGGGCCGAAATACGATCCCAAGGCCAGTCGCAACGACTACATTTTCCCCGAGGCTGAATACGGCCGCGCACACGGTAACGACGTGGCCGGCTTCCATTTTTATCGAGGCGATCAGCCGGCCGACCTCGACGGGCATGCCGTGTTCTCCGACTACTGGAGCGGCTGGATCGGGGCTATCGACTTTAGCCAACCGGCCGACGGTCAACGGCCAATTCGCTGGCTGTTCTGGGACGACAATATCTCCACACTTGGTGAACATCCGCTTACCGGCGAGATCCTACTGGCCGACCATCGCGAGGGCCTCATCAAGAAACTCGTCGCAGGCCGCGACCCCACCGCACAGCCCCTGCCGGAAAAACTCAGCGACACCGGCCTGTTCCGCAATCTCGCCACGCTCGAACCGCACGAAGGCATCGTGCCTTATGAGGTCACGAACCCGCTCTGGTCAGACGGTGCGGCCAAGCAGCGTTGGTTCACTATCCCCGACGCAAAATCGAAAATTCATTTCAACGCTTACAAACCGTGGATCTTCCCTGGCGGCAGCGCTTGGGTGAAACATTTCGAGATGGATGTCATCGAGGACGGTACGGCGCGGCGCAAACGGCTCGAGACACGAATACTCTACAAGACACCGTGGTTCTGGTACGGCACCACCTACCGCTGGAATGAGGCACAGACAGACGCCACTATTGTGCATTCCGAGGGTGAGTCGGAGGAATTGATCATCCCGCGCGGAGGCGGCTTAGCCAAGCTCACATGGAACTACCCCAGTCGGCGTGAGTGCCTCTCCTGCCACAACTCCAAGTCTCGCGGAATCCTTGGCTTTCACACCGCGCAGTTAAACCGGCCGGTCGACTACGGGCGGGGCGAGGAAAACCAACTCGAGGCACTGTCCCGCACCGGCTACCTCGACCGCGAGATCACCGCCCCACACACCTATCCGGCCCTCGCCGCGATGGACGACGAGACCAAGTCCACCGAGTATCGAGCCAAGTCCTACATCGAGGCCAACTGTGCCTACTGCCATCGGCCTCACCTTGCCGGCGTGGCACAGGCGCTGTTCGACGCCCGCCTGCAAACGCCGCTTTCCTTCACCAAGCTGATCGGCGGCAAACCGCACAACGACTTTGGCGACAGCCGAAACCAATTCGTTCACCCCGGCGAGCCGGACCTTTCCGTGTTGTATCACCGGATCGAGACCCCCGGCCTGCACCGGATGCCGCCGCTCGGCACAAGCCTCCCCGATCCCGTCGCCCTCGAGGTGATGAAGCGCTGGATTCAGTCGCTTGACGGCAACCACTTCACCGGCAATGCCGCCGCGGACAGCGACACCGACGGGCAGAACGACTACACCGAATTCCTCCTCGGCACCGACGCCGGCAACGCTGCGGACAAGTTCACGCCACTCGTCCGCGCCAACAGCGAGCGCAGCGAACTTGAGTTCGTCCTCCCCGCCAACCGCGACGTCACCATCGAGGCCACCGACGACCTCGGCAGCGGCAACTGGGAAACTGTGGAGGGGCTACACTTCGACCGCTACTCCTCCGCCCGCCAAGTCATCCGGTTCCACGAACCCCTCAGCCACCGCCGCTTCTACCGCATCCAAGTCCGCGAACCCTGACCCGCCTACCCACATCGTGGCGGTTCGAAATGAACATGGATAAACAGGACAGGCAGGATCAATTCCGAGTCGCAGTTTGATCAAACGCGCCCGCTTGGCCAAGCGCCCCAAGGAAAGAGGACATTCCTGTCCCCGCACCAGTTCAGCCAAGCGCTTGGCCAAGCGGTTTCGTTTTGTTACCAACTGTTTTTTCGTTCCCGAATAACAATCGAATTCCAATGAAGTTCACGCTTACCAAAAAACTGGCGCTTGGTTTGTTGGCCGCCTTTATGGCGCTTGGCCAAGCGCCTGCGGCGGAGCATCCCGGCGCGGTCACAAAAGTCGTCGAGATCGACTCGCTGAAACTGGGTAGCCCGTACAAACGAATTTGGCAGCCATTCATCGCCAAGTGGACGAAGAATCATCTCGTGGCCTCTTACGGACTCGAACTGCGCGGCAAGACCGACATGGGCGATGTGGTCTGCTCGATCAGCCGAAACGGAGGCAAGTCGTGGGGGCCACCGATCACCATCTTCGACCACCGCATCCCCAACGGCACGATGCGCTTTGCCTACAACAACTCGGTGCTGTTTCAGCCGCCCAGACAGGATATCCTCTGGTGTTTTGCCATGCGCGCGCCAACGCATTTTCGCGACAGTGAGGACGCCAAGCTCTGTGCCGCCTACTCTGGCGACGGCGGCCTTTCATGGACGCAGGTTGAGCTGGCAATGGACTACCACGGCCCGCTGATCACCTGCGGCGGCATCCTGCCGGTGACCGACGAAACCGGTACGCGATACCTGCTGGGCGTGCACCGAAACACCCTGCGTCACGACTCAGGCGGCGACCGGCAGCAGTTTATTCTCGAGAGCCGTAGTCTGCTGCGCTGGAAGCTGGCCGGTTACGTCCCGGTTGTCCCTGATAAACCGGCGTGGATTCACGAGGGCAACATCGCACCGGGCGACGCGCCGGGCGAAATCCGGATCGTGACCCGCACTGGCGCCCACAAGGACGGCCTGCCGCGCCCGGGTGTGGCCTACACCGCGGTCAGCAGGGATTTCGGCAAAACATGGTCGCATGCCAAGCCGGATTCCACCTTGCCCAACTTTCAGTCGAAAGGCTTCTACGGCAGGGACAGCCTCGGACGCTACATTTACGTTTACAGCGACACGCCCGAGCGCGAGGGACTCTACTTCAAGGTGCAAAAACCGGGGGGCGACTGGTCGCAGGCCGAACTTTTTTTCGGCGGCAAAACCCGCAACAGCTACCCGACACTGCTCGAGGACAAACCGGGCGAGTGGCTTTGTGTCTGGGACAGCTCAAACGATCCCAAGGTCAAGCGAACCTCCATTCGCTTCGGCCGACTGAAGGTGGACTGACACGCGAACACCGTCGCGTTGCCCTACTTGTAATCCTGCAAAAACCGGATGAGATCGGCCATCGACTGGTGAGTCAATTGCTGCTCCAAACCGGCTGGCATCAACGACTGGTTCAGGCTTGTCAACGACTTTAGTTCGCTGCGGTTGACTGTCTGCGCGCCCACGCCCGGGACGTTCATTTTCAGGCTTTCACCCGACCCGGAATCGATAATCCCAACGATCGCCCGGCCGTCGTTGAACAGCGCAGTGTAGGCCAGGTATTTCGGATCCACCTGACGCGAGGGATCGATGATCGATGCCAGCAATCCTTCCGGCGACCGGTCGGTGATCGAGCGGAGATCCGGCCCCAGTTGCTTGTCCGGCGCGTGGCACACGGCACAGTGCATGTCGTAGACCAGCCGCCCCTTCTCCGCATCGCCACCCAGTTTCAAGGCTGGCGCAAACTTGGCCAACGCCCCGGCCCGATCGCCTTCTGCCTCGTTCGCAAACACTCCCCTCGCCCGCTTGGCGACCGCCTTGTTTGCGCTTTTCAACAGCCGGTCGCGATGTACCAGCGAAAAGCCGTTGATGGAAACCTGCCCGGATTCCATCCCCTGTAGCAGTGCCTCCTGCCACGTACCTCGGCTCAACAAAACATCCAGCGCGCTGGCACGTTCGTTAGCCACAAGACCAGGCCAGGCGGCGAGCAGCAGCTTGGCCGCACCGGCAGCGGTCATGTTGCCGACGGCCCGGATCGTCCCGTGCCGAACGGCCGATGTTTCGCTCGGGGCCAACAATTTTTGAAAAACGGCAGCCGTATTACCGTGCAGCTCACTGCCGTGGCCCAGTGCTTCGATCGCATCCAGTCTCAGGGGCTGATCTGTTTCAGTGTCCAGAACCAATCGCTCGGCCTCCGTTAAAATCTCCCGGAGCGCCTTCGTCTGGCCGGGCAGCCCGGCCTCATCCAACTTGGCCAAGCGGATGCCGGCTTGGCCAAGCGACTTCATCCAAAGCGAGGCCAACTGCATCCGCGCGCGCGCGTTGGCCGTGCCGAGAGTGTCGTCGAGTTTCCCAGCCAACGCGCTGCGGTGCCGCTTGATCCCCACCAGCATCAACTGCTCATAAATTTTCCCGCCCGGCTCCGCCGCCGAGAGCATCGATCCGTAATGGGCGTCAGCCGCAGTCAGGTAGGCCGCCTGCAAAAAAGGTGAGTCCGAGTCGGCCACCGCCCCGGCCTTCGCCGAGATCGACTCGCCGATTTTGTTATCCGGCAAAAAACCGGCCGAGAAGAATTGCTGCAGCACCGCCTTGGCCTCCGGGCCGGGCTGCGCTTGGCCAAGCGCAAAGTCGAAGTGCGGCGCAAACCGCTTGGCTTCCCCGGGGAATTTCTCGGTCAATCGAAACGCCAGCCGGCGGACATACGGGTGATTGTCGTCCAGCGCCTGGCCAAGCGTTGGCGGGTCAAGCCGGCCCAGCCCGTCGAGCGCAGCCAGCGCGTGCAGACGCGCGCGCGGCCGGGGCGAACCGGCCAGCATGGCACGCAGTTGCGGCGCCACCGCCTTGGCGTCCGCCTCAATCAACAACCGGTGTGCCATGTCCCGTAACGTCCCGTTTTCCGATGACAAAACATCCACCAGCTCCGCCGGCTTGCGGCCTGCCAGCCTTGGTACCTCGCGGAGTGGTTTGCCCTTGGGCACAATCCGGTAGATGCGGCCGAAGGTGTCCCCGCTGCGAAAGTGCGGCCGCAACTCGTCCTGCCCGTTTTTCGGCAGCCAATGCGGATGCTCGATCATGTAGCGGTACATGTCGGCAAACCACAGTGCACCGTCCGGGCCGGTGCGGGTAAAAACCGGGCGGCTCCACCGATCGGCCGACGCAAAAAAGTCCCGCTCACCATCGTCAGCGCGTTCACCGCTGAAGCTGACCCCGTCCTCCCGGATCACCGAGCGCTGGATGACGTTGTGAAACGGCTCGCAAGTGAACGCATGTGTCACTCCGCTGCGGCCGAACAGGATGGTGTCCCGATAAATCGACGGGCCGCAGGCCGACGTGAACCGGCCGCTCTGCTCAAAGCTGTGGAACCGTTTTTGCGGAGGCTTGTTGGCGAAGATCCTCGGGTTTCGCGGCGTGCGGACCTGTCGACGCGAGTCGGAATAGGTGACATCGGGGTTGCGGCGAAGATAGCGCGCCGGCAAAACGTAGTGCCATAGCGGGTGGCTGTTGTGCACGCCGAACCAATTGCCCCAGTCGTCCCGCACGCGGCCGTACTGCGATGGCCCGGACGTGGGCTCGATCCAGCCCGTGTCGGGATCAAACCGAAAGTCACCACTGCGAATCATCACCGACTTGCCGCTGATCCCGGAGCGGATATTGTTCGCCCCGCCGTAACCGATGGTGACCGCACCGGACGCACCATGCACGCGGTTGTCCAGCCCCCAGTTCAAGCCGTTGATGCGAAGCTGATGGTTGCCCTCAAAAAATCCCTCAAACAGTGTCCGCCGCACATCTGCCCTGCCATCGCCGTCCGTGTCTTTTGCAAACAAAACGATCGGTGCCGATGCCACCAACACACCACCGCGCCAGGCCATGATGCCGGCCGGGAACGACAACCCGTCGAGGAAGATTGTGGAGTGGTCGTACCGGCCGTCGCCATCCCGATCGGTCAGCAATCGCACGCGGCCGCCGTGTTTCCCCCGGTCGTCCATCCCCAGCGGGTAGTCCGCCATCTCCGCCACCCACAAGGCGCCGTCCGCCCGCCAGTCGAACGCCACCGGGTCGCGCACCAGCGGTTCGCTGGCGATCAACTGCAGCTCAAATCCCTCCGCCACGTGCGCCGCCGCCAATGACTCCGCCGGTGGCAACGGCTCCACCTCCAGCCCGTCCGCCGCCGACAGACCGCCGACAAAAACGAACAGGAATACCAGTGTGAAGGTGTTTTTCATGAGCAGCAAATGCCCGCTATTTTTTGTCCCACAAGGCCAGCGGATGGCCGAGATTGTATTGAAAACCGATGGCGCCGGACTTCATGGCGGCAACGTGCCCATCTACATGCGCGGTGTTCGCCACGCCATCGTGCCGGTTGTAAATGCGCTGCGGCATTGTCGTGTACCACGGCTCGTTGCTCGGCGTGCGGAAAAGCAGCCATTTGCCGCCGTAGCTCGTGTTCAACACCCACTGGTCGGGGTCTCGCTCATTCTTGTTTTCGATGGGACCGGAGTCGCCAAACAGCACCGTGGCAGACGGCTGGGCGATGTGGCGTTCCGTGACCACCCGCGGATCCTCCAGCCAACGGCCCAGCTCCGGGTGATTCATCCCGATCCCAAAACGGGACGCATGCTGGAGGCTGGGGCAACTGTGAATCTGCGTGTTTTTCCCGAGGACTTTCTGGAGAAGATCTGGCCACCACTTGTGGTTGCCGGGCACGATCGCGTCCGGCGACGCATACTCCAGCTTGGCCAACTGCACGAACTCCCCCTCGTTGGCGTCCTTGTAAAAAGTATGTGCCAATCCGATCTGCTTCATGTTGTTCATGCAGGCCACGCCCTTGGCCTTCGACTTGGCCCGGGCCAGTGCTGGCAAAAGCAGACCCGCCAGAATGGCGATGATCGCGATGACCACCAGCAACTCAATCAGCGTAAACCCCTGCGGAGTCCTGTTTTTCATGCGTGTAAAACGTGGTTCGAGCGCGGGAGCCTCGCCTCCAGCTCGCCGAAAAGCCAGTTTGTTTTCGGCAACCAAGCCGGGGAACCAAGCGCTTGGCCAAGCGCGAAAACAGCAGAAACGATAGGGGGAGTTGGGTTGAATTCCTTCGGCCTTCAATTCTTAAGTCACTCTGCTCCGATCTCTCGCAAATATCTCATCATTGCCTGATATTCGAGAAGGTCTCCCGTTTTGACTGACTCATTAATAAACCAAAATTTGATGCCCAGTTTTTTACATTCCTCCCTTGCGAGCATGATTTCATTCAACCCCATCGCGTCGCCATCAACAAAAAGGGCGATGCCGGGTTTCATTTGTACCCTCGTATTCCTTCCAGTAACGTCCAAAACCGTTTTGATGTAATTCTTCCAGTTGGAAACCCTGCCTGCCGCTATTTTGTATCTTTGATCATCCAGCGTGGTGGAATAAAAAGTGATTGAACCGGTAATACCCCACTTTTTTTCCCAACTGGTGCTGCTGCTTCTGCTTCTCGACCATCTTTGACCCGATTTGCTGGATTCCACTTTTGCAAATGACTGCAGCCATGTGGAATCCGAAAAACTCCTGCGCTTAAAATCGACAGGTTCACTTTTCTTTTCATCGGTCTGGCTCGGCTCGGCGATACCACTCGTCGTGAAAAGCGTGGCAACTGCGATTGTGATTAGGATTGGTTTCATTTCGCCCGAAGCTAAGCCTTTTTTTAATATAATGGCAATACTTTGTTCAGGGACATGATCGGTCACAGAGAGCCGAGGTTCGGCTTCACCTCTTTCCCCGAGCTAACACTCGTGGGATAGCTCGCTTTCTGTTCATCGAGTTGCTTCACCATCTCAGCCGCCAAAGATAACGCCACCTTCCGATGTTTGCCGACCATGTTTGTTTTCTCAAACGGATCCAGCTTGAGGTTGTATAGCTCCCATTTTTCGGATTCGTAATTGTAAATGATTTTCCAGTCTTTTCGACGGAAGGTGGAAAACAGTGTGTTGCGATGCTTATGCGGGAAATGGGTAAGAAATTCCTGCGGGCGATGATTCCCTTCCGTTGCGGTGAAGTAGGGGCTGATATCGAAGCCGTCAATCACGGCGTCCTGCGGAATCGTTGCCCCCGCAATTTTCAGCATGGTGGGCATCAAATCCACACAGGTGACCAGATCATGCGCCACAGACTTTGCCGGGATGGCCAGGTTCTTCTGCATTGGGTGGTCAGGGTTGGGCTTGGCCCACGAGACGATGAGCGGCACTCTCAGGCCACCCTCAAACCGCGAGCCCTTTTTATCCCGAAAGGGAGCGTTCGCAGACCAGGCGCTGCCATTGTCGGAAAAAAAGATGACAAGGGTTTCTTCGGCCACGCCAAGCTCATCGAGTTTATTCATCATATCGCCAAGAGATTTATCCATCCCCTCCACGAGAGTGGCAAACGCAAGACCGTGCCCCTTCAATGTGGGATAGTTTTTGATAAAGCGTGCGTCCGGATATTGCCAGGGCGCGTGTACCGCGTAGTGACTCATGTAGGCGAAGAACGATTTTCCGGAGTTCACCGCGGCTTCAATCGCCTGGTTCATCTCAAGGGTGATCGCCTCGGTCAGGAAGAAATCGGTTCCGTGATATTTCTCCAGCCCGGGAACATCCCAAACATGTTTCCCTGTGCGATGATTGGCCGAGTAGTTGTATTTCCCCCAGTAACTGCCGGGGCCACCGCCACCGAAACCCGCTATGTTGACATCAAACCCGAGGTTCGTCGGGTCGCCTGATGGCGTGTCGTCGGGCCCAAAGTGCGCCTTGCCTGCAAAGAGGGTTCGGTATCCGGCTTGCTGCATGAGTCGGGGCAGCAGAGGAAGAGAGCGGTCGAGCCCGGTGACCCGCCAGTTCGCAGGACTCCTGATTTTGCCGGTCTTGACCAAGCCGGTGTCGATCGATGATTGCTTCGGATGAGTCCACGTGGTGACACGGTGCCGGGGCGCCGCCTGTCCGGTCATCAAACTGATGCGCGTTGGAGAACAGACCGAGTAGGAATATGCATTCGTGAAAATTCGACCACTCTCAGCGAGCTTTGCCATGTTGGGCGTTCGATAAAGATCGTTGAGTTTTATTTTTTGCGCCTCACCATCCCGATATAGAAAGGGTACGGACGTATCGCCGATACCCATGTCGTCGACTAGAAAGAACAGGATGTTGGGTCGTTTATCAGCCCACGAAGCTGTGCCTGTGAGCAAAAACAGAATTGCTACGATTATCTTCATTTGTCTCTACCAACTTTTTCTGAACTATTCTTTAGAGAGATCTTTCAGCCGTATGTTGCGGAATTTCACCCAGCCCGAGTGCCCCTCAGCCCCATAGGTCTGAAAGGCAATGAAGCCCGGTTCAAGGAGGTATTTTTCTGGGTTCTCATCGGTGTAATCAACAATCTGTTTCTTGTTCAGCCAGACTTGAATTCTGTTATCAACAATCAGAATGCGGAGTTCATTCCACTTGAGGGGAATTCTGATTTTGTCGTGTTCATCGCCTTTCGCCAGCCAATCGTTTAGATACAACCCGACCGGTTCTCCAGCCGCACCGCGACCGATGTTCACCTGATACGCGCGGCCGGTTTTTCTGTCCCTGGGTTTACGCAAGTAAACGCCGCTATTGTATTTGCCGTGCTCGTCAATTTTGAAATCGAGCCGCAGCTCAAAATTTTTGTATTTTCTTTTCGTTTGAAGGTAGCCCCAACGCTTTGCATCGCCGTCCTGACTGCCCATGAGAATGCCCTTGTTAACAGTCCATTTCGCCTTACCGATGGATTCCCACCCTTCGAGAGAATCCACAGCCAAAAGATTTTTAAACTCGCCCCCTGCCGTGAGGCTCACTGAAGCGGTGAGACAGAAACAAAAGAGTGCGTGTTTCATGTCGCCCGAAGCTCAGCTATACTGATTGTTTAGACAATACTTTTATAGCAGCGGATGTTGGGTTGTATATCAAAAAAAACCGTCCGACAAAAATCGGACGGAAAAAAATGTTTTTTGAAAAAATGGAGCGGGTGAAGAGACTCGAACTCTCGACAGTCACCTTGGCAAGGTGATGCTCTACCAACTGAGCTACACCCGCTTCCGGAAAAGCGGAGGCGCAAACTACCGAAATTGCCGGCCTTTGCAAATGCTTTTTTTATCTTTTTTCGAGCGAATGCCGATGCACGAGATCGGGGAAAACACAGTCGTCGCACAGGGCGTTTGTCCGGTTACAAAAGTCGGCCTGCACCTGCAGCAGATCCTGCTGCGCGGCCGCGCCTCGCAGGCTGATGCGCCGCACCCCGAGCAGCCGCTGCCGGACGAATCGTAGGCGTGAGTTGTCCTGCCCCTTCGGCCACGCGAAGTAGCGCTCCCCCACCCGCTGGCGCAG
>Ga0208624_1000976_pt1 | contig 14096 bp, 14 predicted proteins | sample Knorr_S23_td_DCM_FD_185607 | JGI IMG/M metagenome (GOLD analysis project Ga0208624, IMG submission 185607) | Marine microbial communities from Southern Atlantic Ocean transect - Knorr_S23_td_DCM_ad_71m_LV_A (SPAdes) (version 2) | ecosystem: Environmental > Aquatic > Marine > Oceanic | place...
TCTAGAGCGATTTTTGTTGCTTCTTCCACTGTCTTGCCTTGGAATTGTTGTGATCCCATTTGTTACCTCCTCATTGTTAATTACATTATCTGAATCGTTAACATTCTTTTCAGGAGAAGAGAGCGTTAAGAATTCTTTGAGTGTATTTTTTACTTTTAATTTTTTTAAAACATAAATTTGAATGAAAAATCCGGCGATATTTGAAAATATTATATATGTTGCTAATCCAGCCGGAAAAGATAAAGTGAAAAAACCAAACATTACTGGCATCATCCAAAGCATCATTCTATTTGTTTGTTCTTGCCGAGGATCAGAACTTTTAAACATAGAAACTTTTTGCTGAGCAAATGTGGTAAAAGCAACTACAATTGGCAAAAGTATTGCAAAAGCAGTACCTGCTTGTTGAACTGGGTTAACTAAATCAATATTCAAAAACTTACTATTTAGGGGAACTTTGCTTATTACCGGATTCCATGAATATAAATAAAAAGATAGATTGGCGAATCCTTCAGGAGTAGCTGGAACAACCTTGAATATTGCTCTATACAATCCAATCCAAATTGGTAACTGTATAATCATAGGCCCTAAACACCCAACAGGATTTACACCTGATTGCTTATATAACGCCATTGTTTCTTGGCTCATTTTTTGTCTACTGTCTCTATCTTTCTTATCTTTATACTTTTCTTGAATTTTCTTAAGTTTTGGTTGAATTGATTGCATGCCAAGCATCTGCTTTACTTGCCTAAATGAAATAGGAATCATTAGTATCCTTATTAAAATTGTAAAAAATATAATACTTAACCCAAAATTATCTGAAAATATTGAATAAAATATGGTCAATATATTCACCATAGGCTTCATAATAATTTCATTCCATAAAAAGCCCATCAATCACAACCTTTCATTTCTTTTAAATCAAAACAAAGCTTCTGAGATCTATCAATTAATGAATAACTTCTAAATTTATTCTCCTTATCGACAAAGTAGATATAGTCATTTTTCATTACAGGTAATGATTGAACTCCGTCCTTAAATGGCAACTCATCGGTAATGGATCCATTACTTAATTCAACTACAACTAATTTATCTTTATCAAAGGGAATTATACTATTAGCTACATTTCCTCTTTTATAGATCATTAATCCAGAAAGTGGCTTACCATTTTTATCAATGTTTTGCTCCCATACGATATTCATACTTCTACTTTCTTTGTCTACATCGACTTTATAAAAATTTCCTGAAAGAGTGATTAAAAATAATGAGTCATTGTAAACCTCAATATCTGACCATATCCATCCATCAAATTTTAATGAAGCCCATTCGACAAGACTGTATGAATTATTTTTTATTAGTTCATAACATTTAATCTCTCCGTTTATATTTCCAACACAATAATTGGTTTCAGAGTTGGGGCCTGATAGTTGAACTGGTGGTGAAATTATAGAATAGTTTGTTTCAATACTAAAAATCTTCCTTTCTGAATTATCCATATTTTTAGTATCAGTATCATACAAAGTTATATTTCCTTTTGCATCGCCCACTATTGCAATATTTTCTTGAGGATTAATTTCAATAGAATTGTACACTCTGCTAGAAATAGGTATTTTAAATATTATGTCTCCGTTATTGGAATTTACAGAATAGAAAAACCCTCCTTTTTCATTAAATGAATCGTTTTCAGTTGTAGCAAAATATAATTTCTCGTCAGAATATTTAATTCCACCGACAACTGATCCATCAATTTGTATAAATTCAGTTGCCCAAACTGAATTTAATGAATTTACATCTAAAGCAAAAAGGTAAGATATACAACTTTTATTTTGACATTTATCACCTTCATCACTTCCATAACTTATACCAAATGCAACACTATCAATTATTTCAATATTCCCATAAAAGGAACCGATTTTTGAATCTGAAGATGGAAACTTACTAATCAAGTCAAATGAATTTTGATCTATAGAATATTTAAGCAAAACTCCTTCATTTGAAGGAACTATCATTACTTCATTCGACATTGATGGAGATGCCCAATTCCCTTGATGCTGCATATCATTCATGCAACCAAACATTATTATGCTAAGGATTAAAACATTCAAATATATTAGTATTTTTTTAATATTTTTCATTTACTTAATAGGGTCATAACCACCTCGCGAAAATGGGTTACATTTAATTAACCTTAAAAATGTCATATAAAAACCCTTTAAAAAACCATATTTATTAATTGCCTCAAAACCATAACTAGAGCATGATGGTTCATATTTACAGTTTCCTCCTAAGTAAGGAGATAAAGATGATTTATAAAATAATATTAACTTTAAAGATATTTTTTTAAACATTTAAAAAAGACTTAGCTTTTTAAAAAACTTACTAAAAATTAATTCCAAATCTGAATATTTAATTGGCTTTGATCTTATTTGATAATTTATTACTACAATATCAAAACTTTTAATTTTTTCCTGATTAAGCCTAATTAAATTTTTAATTTGTCTTTTAAGTTTATTTCGATAAACTGCATTACCTGTTTTTTTCTTTATAGAAATACCAACTTTTGATTCATTTAAATCATTTTTTTTTAAAAAGTAGAAGGTTAGTCCAGATATGGTAAATTTTTGACCTTTTGAAATTATTTCTAAAAAACCTTCAGAATTTTTTAATGAATCTATCAAAATTAGTTATTAAATCCATTTTTTGGATACTACAGTTAAAAGCTTCCTTCCTCGAACTCTTCTTCTCTTTAAGACACTTCTTCCGCTCTTTGTTCTCATTCTAGTTCTAAAACCATGAGTTCTTGCTCTTTTTCTTTTTTTTGGTTGATATGTCCTTTTGGTCATTTTGAGTTACGTTGTAAAATTTATTCTTAAATTATTGTTTTAAATTCAATTCTGAATATAATATTCATTTGAAACTTGTTTATTGTAATCTAACTTTTATTAGTTGACTACTTTATTAAATTTTTAATAATTATTGAGGAAATATTATGTCAGAAGAAACTACTATAGCAAAGCTTATTTCAGATGAAAAGATATCAACTGATTCAACAACTCTTGATGCATTAAAATGTTATGTAAGATCACTACCAAATGATGAAAGAATGAAAGAAAGGTCAGTGATTCACGATTTTGTAGAAAATATTGGCGAAAACAAAATCCTTAGCAATATTAGGCCGCCAGAGGTTGGAGACTATAGTCAGCAAATTACTTCTAGAATGGCAAATGCAGACACTCAATCAAGACTTGCATCAGTAAAAAAATTCCTCCAATTTTTACATGAAAATGATCTTATTTCTAAGGATTTAAATATACCTTCTCACTTAAGATCAAAAAGAATAATTACAACAAGAAAAACAAGAAATAAATCAAAAGTCATAGAAGATGGTCCAAAGTTAACGAGAAGCAGATTTAAATCTTTAATATCTCAACTAGATAAACTTAACAAGCAAAAAATGGATTTAGCTGGTGACATACAAAATGCTAGAGAAGATGGAGATGTAAGAGAAAATGCTCCATTGGAAGCAGCCAGAGAAGCGCAAGCAATGGTTATGGCCAAAATTACCGATATAGAAAATCTTATGAGAGGAGCAATAATCATTGATGATTCTTCTCAATCAACCTTAAAGGGTAAGGTTAATATTGGTAGCAAAGTTAATCTTAAAAACTTGGAAAATAATGAAACTCACACTTTTCAATTAGTTGATTACCATGAAGCCGATCCACTAAACGGTAAAATATCTGTTGATTCTCCCGTAGGAAAAATAATTTTAGGAAAATCTAAAAATGATAAAGTTTCTGTGAATAGTCCATCGGGTACAATTGAATACCAAATTGTTTCAAATACTGATAGATAATGGGTGAATATACTCACTGGATAGTTTTTAATATATTTGTTTCATCACTTTTGATATTTGACTTATATATATCTAAAGGCCGTATTTATAAATTTAAGTCTTCATTAATTTGGAGTTTAGCTTGGATATCAATATCAATGGTTGTTGCGTTTTGGTTTTTTATTGAAGACGGCTCTCTTATGACAAATAATGAAAGAGGTGTTGCTTTTCTTGCAGGTTATATAGCTGAAAAAGCACTTTGCTTTGATAATCTCTTTGTTTTCTTAATAATATTTCAATTTTTTCAAATACCTGAAAAATTGCAATCTTTAGCACTGACATACGGAATAATGGGGGCTCTTATTACAAGGGCGATATTCATTGCTTTAGGGTCAATAATATTAAGTAATTTTAGTTGGGTTATGCTGGTAATGGGATTATTTCTTTTATACACAGGAGTAAAAATTGCCTTTGTAAATGAAGATGATTCAAATCCAGAAAATAATTTCTTTTTCAAGCTTTCAAATAAATTCATGAATATAAGCAAAGATTTTGATGGATCAAAATTTAGAACTACAGTAGACGGGGTCAGGGTTTTCACGCCAATGTTTTTAGTTGTTGTTGTTTTAGCAAGTACAGATATCGTCTTTGCAGTTGACTCTATTCCTACTATATTTGGGATTACTCAAGATGTATTTATAGTATGGACTTCAAATATGATGGCTGTAATAGGTATGAGGCCTCTATATTTTTTACTTCAAGAAATAAAGAATATGTTCAGATTTTTAAAATATGGATTATCTTTAATTTTAGTTTTTATTGGGTTAAAAATGTCAGCAACATATATTGCTCATTGGGTTGGGGAGAGGATAGGAAATGATCAATTAGCTCATTTTCATTTAAATACTTTTGTATCCTTATCTATAATTATTGGAGTAGTATTTGGTAGCATAATATTATCTTCTATAATTCCAGAAAAAGAAGGAATTAAAGAATAATTAATCTTTAGAAGTCCAAAATTTTACCAAAGCACCGATAGTTGAACCAAACCAAATATATCCGCTCAAAATTAAAGAAATTAAAATTGCATAGCCCCAACCTATTTCACCAAATGTACTTGTGTATTTTAGTATTATCAACAATGGAAAAAATAAACATAATGAGCTCAATATGCCAAAATATACTATCTTTTCATTATCGATGTCCCCAAATGATGCTCCAATAAATCCAGCTAAAAAGGGGCTAATTGGAAAAGCAATGAAATGAACAATCGGAATTGCTGCCGATACTAAAATAATTATGAAAGAAATTGAAACTGATAATATCATTTTACTTTTAGAATATTAACATTTAAGTTAATTTTATGAAAAATAATATAGATTATATAGTTATTGGGGCTGGGGCATCTGGGTCTGCTTTTGCCTGGAAAATGTCAAAATCTGGTGCAAAAGTTGTATGTATTGAACAAGGAGAATATATAAAAAATAATCAATATCCTCTGGATAAAAAAGATATAGAAGTATCAGCACTAAAAGATTGGAATTGGAATCCAAATGTTAGAAAAAATAAATTTGATTATCCTATTGATAATTCAAACTCTCCTATACACCCACTAATGTATAGTTCAGTTGGTGGGAGTACTTTACATTACACAGCTCATACTCCAAGATTCCACCCTTCTGATTTTAAAGTTAAAACTATGGATAACATCTCATCTGACTGGCCAATTTCATATTATGATTTAGAAAAATTTTATGATGAAAATGATGAAATTATGCTTTGTTCTGGTATTTCTGGGGACCCTGCCAATCCCCCCAGATCAAAAAGGCCTTTAGGACCAATACCATTAGGTAAAGATGGAGAAATAATTGCTTCTGCATTTGATAAATTACATTGGCACTGGTGGCCATCAGATAGTTATGTTAATTCTGATGACTTTAAAAATAACTGGAAATTTTACGGGTCTCACGCATTAATGGATAGAAGTTCTATATCGAGCACTGACCAAAATTATTTAAAACAAGCAATAAAACTTGGAACAAAAATTATTACTAATTCGAGGGTTAATAAAATAATTCTTGAAAATAATTATAAAGCTCGAGGGGTGCAATATATAAAGGACGGAAAAGAACATTTAATTGAAGGAAAAAATATTGTACTTGCATCTAATGCAATTGGTACTCCTAGAATTCTACTAATGTCAGCAACTAAAAACCATGAAAATGGAATAGGTAATAGCAGCGGAATTTTAGGCAAAAATCTTATGTTTCATCCATACTCATTTATAAGGGGGGTATTACCGGGTAATAATAAATTTTTCTATGGCCCTAATGCAAATATTTTAATGTCTCAGCAATTTTATGAAACTGATCAAAATAAAGATTTTTACAGAGGATTTACACTTCAGATGGTAAGAAATAATGGCCCAGCATTTACAGCCATTGAATTAGATTGGGGCGATAATCATCATAATGAATTTAAAAGAAGCTTTGGAAATACGGTAGGGTTTTCAATAATTGCAGAAGACTTACCTGAAGAAACAAATTTTATTTCTCTGGATAATAAAAATTTAGATAGTGACGGACTACCAGGAATTTCAGTTAACTATAACCTCAGCACTAATTCAAGAAAAATATTAGATTTTGCAATGAGAAAAACAAGAGAAGTGTTAATTCAAGCCGGTGCAGAGATTTTATATGAAACACCATTAATGAGATATGCGGGTTGGCATTTAATGGGAACTGCGAGAATGGGGAATGACCCAAAAAATTCTGTTACAAATAAATTTGGAAGGCTTCATGATGTAGAGAATATTTATATTGTTGATGGAAGTTTATTTGTTACTTCTGCATCTGTTAATCCCACACCCACAATTCAAGCTTTAGCGTTATACGTAGCAGAAAATTTAATCAAGGGGGAAATTTGAAATATAAAGAAATTTTTAATGATAATGACAAGAGAATAATCAAAGAAATAATGAATATTATGGTTCCAGAAAATGAAGAAATTGAAGCGGCTGGAGACAAAGGTCTTTTTAATGAGATGGAAAAGATATTTTTTGATTCAGAAGTGCATGTAAATTCATTTAGGAGGATTTTAGATGCAATTCATTTAAATATTGACGTGCGACTGTCAGGAAGTTTTTTTTCTTTAACAAAAGAAAATAAAATTGAAATACTAAAAAACCTTGAAAAAAATATGTATGATGAATTTCAGATTTTAAAAGAATCTATATTTGGAACATACTACTCTGACAATGAAGTCTTAAAGAAGATAGGGTGGGATAATGACTTTATAAATAAAACCGAAGCCAAAGAAAATGTTTGGAATCCAAAAATATTAGAAAAAGTAAAAAAAATTGAACCCTTTTGGAAAAAAATTTAACTTAGTTTGAAATCTAATTTCATTTCTTCACAGGCTCCTCGATACCACTCAACTACCTCACTGTGCAAAGGAATGCCATTTTTTTGTCTTACTAATTCTTCTTCATATTCTTCTAGCCCTGCATACAGGACTCTTTCGTGGCCGGGTGCTGGCTTGGTTTTTTCAAGACCTTCAAGCATCTGATCCATCGATTCTTTAAACTCATTAACCTCAGCAAATCCATCAACTCTGAATGCTGAAACATAATGTGCTCTTCTTGATGCATCAAGTGTTTTGAACCCAAATCCATTGCTAAGCATTCCACACATAATATCTACCGACACACCTAATCCATATCCTTTGTGTGAACCCAATTCTCTTGTAGACCCTAATGGAAGCTGCATACGCTGAGGGCCTTTTGCATATTGAAATTCTCCACCACCATCCATATCAGGTGTACCATCATCATGTGCAACCCATCCTGGCTGCATATTGGCTCCAATTCTTTCAAGTAAACCCATTTTATTTCCTGCAATTGTAGTTGTCGCAGCATCAAAAACAAATGGAGGCTTATTTAAAGTAGGGACAGCGATTGCGATTGGATTTGTTCCTAATTTAGCTTCGGCACCAAAAGTAGGAACCATTGTATTTCCCCCTGCAGTCATACAAGTGCCAACCATATCATATTCTAGAGCCATCATTGCGAAATATCCAACTGCACCACAATGTTCAGAGTTCCTTATTGATACAGACCCTGTACCGTATTTTTCAGCCTTTTCTATTGCCAAATTCATCGCATGAGCAGTTATCATTAGACCAAGACCTGCATCACCATCAATAGTGGCAGTGGTTGGTGATTCTCTTATAATTTTCCATTTTGGATTTGGATTTGTTTTTCCAGAATTAAACCACGATATATAGTTTCTAAGTAAATTTGAAACACCATGTGTTTCTATTCCTCTTAAATCAGCATGTAATAAAACATCAGCCCCTAACTCAGCTTCATCTTCAGGAACTCCACACTTCATAAACATTAGCTTAGTAGTTTCTTTAAGAATTTCAGGCTTAACAACAACTACGTCTTTTTCTGGGACCTTAAAATAATCTAACAACTATGCCTCCAATTTAAATAAATATATACCTGATAATACATTAGAAAAATGTTTTTTTAAATCAAGACTTTAAAATTATTAACTTAAATAATATGCTTAATTTAGAGGTTAATTATGAAAATTAAAAATATAATTTCATATCCTGTTTGGATTGGAAGTAGAAATCAATTACTAGTTAAAGTTGAAACTGATAACGGATTAGAGGGTTGGGGTGAGTCTGGTTTATCATCAAGGGAATTAGCTGTAAGTGGAATTATTCAACATTACAAAAATTTATTAGTCGGCAAAAACCCTTTAGAAATAGGTAAAATTTGGCAAAGATTGTATAGGAGTCAATATTTTGAGGGTGGAAGAACAATTACTGCTGCAATTTCAGCAATAGACCTTGCTCTTCATGACATTAAAGGTAAAGCTTTAAATGTTCCAGTCTATGAATTATTAGGTGGCAAACAAAGAAATCAAGTTCCAACATTTGCAACAACTTCCGCATCGCCAGGGCCAGAAATGATAAGGCAGGCTAAAGAATTAATTAAATCGGGCTGGCAAGCTTTCAGGCTATCATTATCGCAAGATGGCGGAGATGAAGAATTTGAATCTATATACTCCAAAAAATTTTCAACTTTACCAACTTCAGAAGGCAATAATATTTTTGAGCCAAGAGAATCATTAAATAAAACCGCGAAGTGGATAATTGAAGCCAGAAAAGAATTGGGAACTGAAGTAGTTTTAGGAGTTGATTTGCATCATAGGTTCTCTGTTGCCGAAGCTGCATCTTTTTGCAATAAATTACCTCAAGGAACACTAGATTTTCTTGAAGAACCTATTAGAGACGAAACTCCAAGTGCATATAATGCATTAAGAAAAATGACTAATATTCCTTTCGCAATTGGTGAAGAGTTTGCTTCTAAATGGCAATTTATTCCTTACATTGAAAATGATATTGCTCAATTTGCAAGAATTGATATATGTAATGTCGGAGGAATAACAGAATCTATGAAAGTTGCTGGATGGTGTGAAAGTCATTACATAGATATGATGCCACACAATCCTCTTGGGCCTATATGCACGGCAGCCTCAATTCATTATGGAGCGTCAGTTCCAAATTTTGCTTGGCTTGAAACAAGAGAATCTTCAGCAGAAAACGCTGGATTTTTCGACGATGAAATTATTCAATCTAGTCATAAAATGCAAAATGCAATGTATGTTGTTTCAGATGAACCAGGACTCGGTGTTAAAGTGAATGAGGATTATTTAAAAAATAGTAAATTTAAACAATGGGACCCACCTCAGCTCGAGAGAAATGATGGTTCTGTTACAAACTGGTAAGGAAAATCATATGAATTTTAAAGGAAAAAAAGGGTTAGTTTTCGGTGTGGCAAACCACAGAAGCATTGCATATCATATAGCTAAGGTATTGAGTGATAATGGGGCAGAAATTGGTTATTCTTTCCAGAATGAAAGAGTTATGGAAAGTGTATCAAAGTCATTAAAAGATATTAACCCAAAATTTCTATTAGAATGCGATGTTTTGAAGGAAGAAAGTATAAAAAAATTTTTTGAAAAAGCATCTAAAGAATTTAAGGAAATTGACTTCATTGTTCACAGTATTGCTTATGCTGAAAGAGATGATTTAGGTGGTGATTTCTCAAACGTTTCTAAAGAAGGATTTTCAACAGCATTAGAAACAAGTGCATTTAGTTTGATACCAATTGTAAAAAACGGTTCATCATTAATGAAAAATGGCGGCTCAGTTATCACTCTTTCATTTGAGGCATCTCAAAAAGTTTATCCTGGATATAATATTATGGGAACTGCGAAAGCAGCTTTAGAAAATTGCGTTAAGCAATTAGCAAATGAATACGGAAAATATAATATAAGAGTAAACGCTATTTCTGCTGGCCCATTGCCAACCTTAGCAGCAAGAAGTATTAATGGATTTAATGATATGAGAAAAGCTCACGCTGAAAGATCACCTTTAAAGAGAAACATTACTCATGAAGAAGTCGCAAATGTTTCAAGTTTTATGTTGAGCGAATTATCCTCCGGAATAACTGGTGCAACTATTCCTGTTGACAGCGGTTATGGAATTATGGGAATTTAAGGGAGGAATTACGTCTTCAGAAAAAAAGAAATTATTCTACGGATGGAAAATTGTTGGTGCAGGAGCCTTTGTTCAAGGATATGCATCGACTGTATTTTGGAGAGGATTCACAGCATTTTTTGATCCAATAGTTGAATCTTTAGGTTGGAGCAGAGCTTTAACAGCTGCAGGAATGTCTATTCAAAGGTCTGAAGGTGGAATGATTTCGCCGTTTGTAGGAATAGTTTTAAAAAAATTTGGAATTAAGAAAGTAATGACTTTTGGAATTTTCACTACTGGATTGAGCTTTGTTTTAATGGGATTTATTCAAGAAATTTGGCATTTTTATCTCTGCATATCATTGTTAACAATTGGGATGTCATTTGGAACATTTATTGTTTTAGTTGCAACTGTGGGTAATTGGTTTATTGAAAAAAGAAAACTAGCTCTTTCTCTAATGATGTCAGCTTCTGGAATTGGAGGATTACTCGTCCCAGTCTTGGTTGAATTAATTTCAAATTTTGGATGGCGACCGATAATTATTTTTGCAGGTGTAGGATTCTGGGTTGTTGGTTTTCCAGCAACATTAGTTATGAGATCAACCCCGGAAGATTATGGATTAAATCCTGATGGAAAAGATAATATTGATATAGAAAACAGTAGTAATCAAAAAGTTAAATTAATAAAAGACAAATCAGTTAAAGAAATATTTAAATCTGCGACTTTTTGGAAGTTTGCTATAGCTACAAGTATGTGCCAAGGGCTTTTTGCATTAAATCTTCTTCATATTCCTGCTTTAACAAGTTTTGATGTTTCTCTCACCTTAGCTGGCTTCTCAATTGCAATTATCGCGTTTGCGGACGTTGGAAGTAGACTTCTTATAGGGTTTAGTAGCAATAACCTTAATTCAAAGATATTAATGAGCATTTGTTTTTTTATTCTTGGAATTGGTTCTCTTTGTTTAAGTTTAGTTGGGCAAGAAGTATTTGGGTTTAAAATAAATAATTATGTCCTAATTGCAATTTTTGCGCTTTCTTGGGGTGGTGGTTTTGGTGCATCAATTCCTCTTCGACTATCAATGGTTGCTGATTTTTTTGGCAGAAAAAATTATGGTACAGCAATTGGAATGATGAGCACGATTGGTGGGATTTTTTCCGCAATTGCTCCTATATTGGGAGGTCTTGTTTACGATTTATTTGAAACTTATAGAATATCTTTTGCGGTAGGATCTATTCTTGTTTTTCTTGCAATACCATTAATATTGAGCATTAAAACAGAAAACTAAATTTTTCTGATTTTACCATTTTCAAGCAAAAAGCATTCATCTGACAATCTCTCAGCTTCTCTTTCATCATGCGTGACCATTATTGTTGTTGTTCCGGTATTTCTAATAATTTTTTTTACCTCATTTGACAATATTGACTTTAAACTAAAATCTAAATTAGAAAATGGTTCATCCATTAAAATTGCGGATGGATTTATTGCCAAAGCTCTACCAATTGCAACTCTCTGTTGTTGACCTCCTGACAATTGGTTTGGGTATTTTTTTTCATGGTTTTTTAGATCAATCATTTCTATAATACTCTGAATTTTTATTTTTCTATCCTTAACTTTCCTTCCCAATCCAAATCCTACATTTTCAAATACATTCAAATGAGGAAATAGTGCATAATCTTGAAATACAAATCCCAAATTTCTATTTTCTGGTGGCATATGTGAAAAACCTGAAGAAGCCAGTTGTCCATTTATTCTTATGTAGCCTGAAGTGATTCTTTTAAATCCTGATATTGCTCTCAGTAATGTCGTTTTTCCAATTCCACTGGTCCCTAATATCGAAACATATTTACCTTTATCAATGCTTAAAACAAAGTCATCCAATATTATGTTTTTATTATCAAAAGAAACATTAACATTCTCAAGTTCAATTCTTCCATAATTAGCAGAATTTTTCTTAATTGTCGGATATCTTCTCCAGAACATTTAGCCTCTCACATCTATGTTGTTTTTCTTGAGTACAAGGTATGCAGATGCAGGCCCAGATAATAAAATTAAAATCAAAGCAGGTAAAGCTGCAGATGCAAAAAATGCCTCAGATGCATAAGCCCATATACTTGTTGGAAGGCTTTTAAAATTTAATGGTGAAAGAACAAGTGTTAAAGGTAATTCTTTCATAGTAAGCAAAAAAATTAATAATGATCCAGCCAATATACTTGGCATGAGTAATGGGACAGTCACTTTTATAAAAGTTTTCCAATAGCTATACCCAAGCCCTCTGGATGCGTCCTCTAAATTAGGGTTAAGCTGTATAAGTGTTGATTTAACTGCACTTACACCCACAGGTAAAAATAATACTGAATAACCAAATATTAATACAGCAGTAGTTTGGTATATAGGAAATAAAAAGTTAATTGAAAAATATACTAAAGATAACCCTACAACAATGCTTGGGAGCCCAAACCCAATATAAGATATCTTTTCAATCAACAATGAAAATTTATTTCGATATTTAACTGCAAAAAAGGAAATTGGCAATGAAATTATCATTGTTGATATTGCTGCAAGAAATGAAACTTTTAAAGATGTAAAAATAGTAGAAAAATTAAAAACAATTACATCTTCATAAATAATGCCTTTGATCAACCAAGTTAATAGTCCAATTATTGGAATTAAAGCACCAATTATTGGCGCTAGTAAAATTAAAAAGAAAATGATCCATTTTTTATTGTCTAACTGTATCAACGAACTTGAACTTGATGTTGATGATGAAGAAAAGAAGTTCCTTGCACCTTTCAAAAAACTTTCCATGCTTAAAATGAGAATTGCAAAGAATACAAGCACCAAAGATAGAGCTGCAGCTGAAATTCTATTATATGCTCCGTTGTACATATTCATTATTGCCCAAGTAAATGTTTGGTATCTGAGTAATGCAACTGCACCAAAATCACTTAGAGTATAAAGTGCCACCAATAAGCCACCAGATCTCATCGCTGGTAATAGTAATGGCAGCGTTACGTAATAAAATGTTTTAATTCTTCCCCTACCTAAACTTCTTGATGCATCCTCAAATGAATCATCAAGGCTTATCATAGCAGCCCTTAAAGGCAAGAAAACATATGGATAAGACAAGAATGTCAAGGTGATTGTTGCGCCCCAAAAACCATATAAATCTGGAAAGGAATCAATTAAATTCCATGAATTTAGAATTTGAAAAACTTTTCCTCTAGGTCCCAGCAAATGTACAAATATCATTCCATAAACGTAACTGGGTATAACGATTGGAAGGCAACACAAAATTGTTAAAAATTTCTTAAAAGGAACATCACTCTTTGTTAAAAAATGCGCTAGAAAAAATGAAATTATAATTGAAAAAAAGGTTACAGAAATTACTAATGAAATAGATTTAAGCGTTATCCAAAAAATTCTTTCTCTAAAAATTAATTCTATAAAGCCATCATGACTTACTGCCCTAAAAAGTAAATATAACAACGGGATAGACACTACCAATGCAATCAAAGTTGAAATGCTTGAAAGCCAGAGATAATTTTTATTTATAAATCTATTCTTAATCATCGCGGTAAAGTATACATAAAAAAGAGGGAGAAAGTTAATTCTCCCTCTTTTGGAAATGTTAAAACCCTACTCAGAGCCTATGGCAGTGCGCCAACATCTTGTAGAAGTTTTTGAGTTGCTTCCACATCACCTAAATCTG
>Ga0208624_1000980_pt1 | contig 14044 bp, 9 predicted proteins | sample Knorr_S23_td_DCM_FD_185607 | JGI IMG/M metagenome (GOLD analysis project Ga0208624, IMG submission 185607) | Marine microbial communities from Southern Atlantic Ocean transect - Knorr_S23_td_DCM_ad_71m_LV_A (SPAdes) (version 2) | ecosystem: Environmental > Aquatic > Marine > Oceanic | place...
GGAGCCTACAAAGACGGTCTTTTTAGGCTCCCCCTTGAAAAATTCAATCGAATTTCAAAACAGTATTGGCTTTATGATTAAAAAAACATTTCTCATTTTTTTAATATTCATTTATAGTTGTTATGCACCACCCAAAATGTATATGCCTAGCGGTTCTTACAACTTAAGTAGATCAGTGAACAGCATAATTAATGGATCTGAAATAAAAACAAATATAGCAGTGAAAGCTGTCAATTTAATTTCTGGGGAAATTTTAATAGACCTTAATAGCCATTCATTGTTTAATCCAGCTAGCAACAATAAACTTTACACCTCAATTTCAGCACTGGGAATTTTAGATACTAATTTTACCTTTAATACATCTGTTTACTCTGACAGTAAAGCAATTTACTTGGTTGGTGGTGGGGATCCTGATCTAACGCTAGATCAACTTGATTCGTTGGCCACAATAACAGCCAACAAAAATCCGTCAGGTAAAAGGCTTGTTATTGATGATTCGATCCTAGACACTCTTGTCTATGGTCCTGGTTGGATGTGGGATGAAGGAGATGAATGGTACTCGGCGCAAATTAGTGGATTATCCGTAAATGATAATTGTATTGATTTCATTGTGAGTCCTGCAATTAATGGAAAGTTAGTCAACATTCAGGTGCAACCTGAATCTGGATATTACTCTTTTTACAACGAGGCATATACCGTAAACGATACAACAGATTTCAAGAAACTTGATATTTCTAGAGATTGGAAAAATAAAAATAATAGTTTTATGATAACTGGTAGCGTAATGGATACAACGTCTTCTGATACTATTTTACGAAACGTACATGACCCCACTCTCTTTACAGGATATCTTTTCAAAGAAATGCTTGAAAAAAAAGGTCTATTTATAAGCAACCTTGAGAAAGGAAATCTCTCACTTACAAGCTCAAAAATCGCGTCTCATAAATCTTCTTCGCTAATTTCAATCGTTGAAAATTTAATGGTTGAAAGTGATAACCTTACAGCTGAACTTCTTGTTAAAACCATAGGAAACCAAACAACCGGTTTGCAAGGCAATTGGAAAAATGGCTTACATGCTATGAGATTATTTTTAAAAGATGAGGTAGGTATGGATACTACGAGCTTTTCTATCAGCGATGGCTCTGGTGTATCAAGATATAATTACTCAAGCGCCAGCCATTTTATTGAATTGCTTTCATGGATTTATAATACTTCAAACATAAGAGATATTTACCTTAGGACGCTATCTTATACTGGCGAAAATGGAACATTGCTTGACAGAAACCTCCCTGATGGAATTTATGCAAAAACAGGCTCACTATCTGGAGTATCAACATTTTCTGGTTATATTATTCATCCATCGAAAGACCCAATAGCGTTCTCAATTTTGATGAATGGTTATAAAGGATCCTCTTTCTCATTTAGAGCTGTTCAAGACAGAATCGTTTCTCAAATAGCATCGTTTTAATGAAACATCTTCTTTTAATATACTCTGTATTTTTTCTTGCATTCGCTTCATGCGGATCAGAGGAAAATAAAAGTCCGTATGTTATAGCGCTCGGTATAGCGCAAGATGGTGGAGTTCCTCAAGCTGGATGCACTAAGGTGTGCTGCAAAGATAGATGGATGAAATCAAAAAAAGAAATTTACGTGACTTCTCTTGGTATCGTTGATCCAAATACCAAGGAGGCTTGGATTATAGAAGCATCACCAGACTTTAAATTTCAACACAAAAAGCTTTCGGCTGACAATCAGATCAAAGGATTATTTATAACTCATGCTCATATGGGTCATTACACCGGCTTAGTGCATCTAGGGAGAGAAGCCATGGGATATAAAAATATGCCTTTATTCGTCGCATCAAAAATGGCAAATTTTCTAAAGAGTAATGGCCCTTGGAGTCAATTAGTTGAGTTGCAAAATGTTAATCTAAACATTATTTATCCAAACAAAAGTCTTAAGCTTAACAAAAGACTTTCAATCGTTCCATTTCAAGTTCCTCACAGGGATGAGTTTTCTGAGACAATAGGGTTTAAAATACTAGGCCCAAAAAAAACTTTGATTTTCATTCCTGATATTGATAAATGGTCTAGGTGGAGCGATGATGTTTTATCAATCATTAAAAGCAATGATTTTGCGCTATTGGACGGGACTTTTTATGATGGCGAAGAATTACCTGGAAGAGATATGACTGAGATCCCGCACCCATTCATAGTGGAATCGTTAGACTTTTTTGATTCTATAAAAGATGAAGTTCAAATACATTTTATACACATAAATCATACAAATCCTGTACTTGATTCCAGTTCAAAACAATATAAAGAAGTTTTAGAAAAAGGGTTTGACGTTGTTAAAATGGATCAGCGCTACGAGCTATAAAAAAAATCTGATATTAAATCTGATGCAAAAACAATAAAGATATTTGAACAAGCTGCTATTCCAATATAAGACGTCCACGCAAGACCATTTGATTTTAATACAAAAACAATAATTAGACTAGAAAGAAGCCCTAGGGCTAAACTGGTGGGGTTAAAATTTCGCTGAAATCTGCTCAAAAGAAATAGCCCAAGCAGAGCACCATAAGTAAAAGAGGCTATCTCTAATCCTACAATAATAATTGCAGTGTTTGTTTCGTTGAAAAAAAGAGCAATAAAGATTAGCACTGCCCCCCAAGCCAAACTAACAAGCCTTGATATATTTATGTCTTTGGCTTTATGTAACCAATCAGAAACGGTTGATGATGCTAGCGAGTTAATTGATGAGCTTAATGTAGACATTGCTGCAGATAAAACTCCAGCAAGTAAAAGACCTTTCACTCCTATTGGCAAATAATTTGCAATGAAATGAGTGAATTCTCGATCTTTTACAATTTCAACTTCATTTGTGAGAAGATAGATGAGCGACCCTGCAAATAAAAAAATCACAAACTGAACTAAAACCACAAAACCACTACCAATCATTGCCTTCTGAGCTGATCTTAAATTTTTCGTAGTTAAGACTCTTTGAACCATCATATGATCAATGCCATGAGACGAAAATGAAAGGAAAATTCCGCCAACGATTGCACTTAAGAAATAATAAGGGTCTTTGAAGAAGCTTCCGCTATAATTAAATACACTTATCTTATCAATAGATTGTAAACTTGCCAAAGCGCTGCCTATAGATGCATCTAAATAGTTAATAGCAAAGAATATTGATATTAATCCACCCAATAAATAAAGAATGAATTGAACACTATCAATCCATATGACCGTTTTCAAACCTCCAGAAAGAGTGTAAATCATTGTAACCATTCCTATGACAAGGACGGCAAAAAATAACGACCAACCAGTGATAACCTGTATAATTACTGCCGTAGCTAAAAATCGTACGCCATCAGCTAAAACCCTCGTAACTAAGAAAATTAATGAGGCTATTTTTTGAAAATTGTTTCCAAACTTTAGACCTATTACCTCATAAATCGAAACAATGCCAGTCTTAAAATAAACTGGAAGCAGTATTATGCTAACTAAAATTCTTCCAACTATATAGCCAATAGCAAGCTGAATGAAAAACCAATCTCCTCTATAGGCTAGACCTGGTACGCTGATAAATGTGAGAACCGAGGTTTCGGTGGCAACGATTGAAAACATTGCAACATACCATGGAAGCTTTTTATCTGAAAGAAAATAGTCATCGCTTGATTTATTATTCTTTGCCTGAAGAAATCCAAAAATAATAAAGGAAGAGAGAAAAAGAATTATTATTGATTGATCAATCCAATGCAAATATCTAATCCTCTAGGGGGTGAAATGAAAACAACATAATCCCATCAAATCTAGGCGATTCATTTTCAAAGTAATATTCCATAAAATTCATTTGAACGGTTTTTTCAAATTCTTGAGATGCGTGAATGATATCTTTTTGGTCAACTATTATACCTTCATGGGCTACAATAAGTCCCATCTTAAAGTACGATCTCTTAACAAAAGCTACGCCTGCAACTTCAGGTAAATTTGACATTACCTTCATGGATATCTTATCACTTGGAATGAAATAGGCTGTAGTTTTCCTTTTCCATCCTAGATCAAGAAATTCTTCACCATCATTTTTTTCATTCAATGTAATATCAATTTTTTCAAGGTCCTTTGCCGCCGCCACACTTCTTGTAATATCTCTAGTAGAGGGATTCTTTTGAATTCTATCTGTTGTAAAATGCCAACGATCCTTATAATTGGGAACTGCTATACCTTTTTCATTTTCTTTATAATGAATTTTTATAATTTTTGATTTTGACTCTTCCCAAGACTGACTTTGGATACTGGCAAGATTAGTTAAAATATGAACGGTGCAATCTGAAACATCTAGTCTGAAGATTGGATCAGGATCAGGGTCAATCTCTTCTCCTAGGCAAAAGATTTTGTATGGCGTTCCAATTTGCCAAGATGAAAATGCTTTAAGCCTATCATGGAAAGCTGGAAACTTTTTATGAAACATAGGAATGATTCTTGTGAATTCTTCCTCTGAAATTTTCCATGGTTTAGGTAAATCATTGATCCACTCAGAATTTGAAGTACAACCTTTAACGAATATTAGAAGTGCAAATAAAGGGGCAATATACCTTAGTCTAGAATCCATCTTTCCCTTAATTCAAGGTCGGGGTTTGCAACTGTAAAGCCTAATGCTTGATAAACAGATGAATGCAGTCTCTGCCTCCAGTCAAAGTAGCTTTTTTTCTTGTATGATCGATTTGGATGTACAGCGTTTGTAAGCAATATTACAAATATTTGGTTTTCTCTGTCTATCCAAAGTGAGGTTCCAGTGTAACCAGTATGACCAAAGCTGTCATTTGATAAATAAATACCCCCAGATGACTTTCCTGAAGGGGTGTCCCAGCCTAATGCATAGGAATCCTCTGATTCAGAATTATTTCTTGTAAAGCTGTAGACAGTGCTTTCGTTAAATATTCTTTTCCATCCATACCTACCACCGTTGAGCATCATTTGTGAAAACTTAGCTAAATCCATTGCTGTTGAAAACAGCCCTGCGTGTCCAGCAATTCCACCAATACTATGAGCATTTTCATCATGAACATATCCCCTAATCAATTCATTATGATAAGAATTGATCTCAGTAGGAACCAATCTTTTGACTTTATCTTTGGGCGGATTAAAGAAAGTTGAGCTCATTCCCAAGGGTTTAAATACCACCGAATCAACATAGATGTTCAACGGCATTTTTGCGGCAGACTCTATAACCTTTCCCAAAACAATCATTCCAACATCTGAATAGATTGTAGTATCATTAATTCCTCTTACAGGTTCAGTATTCATTATTGAATCCACTCTAGTTTGCTGATCTGAATTCATCAAATAGTAACGTTTAAATGGAGGAAGACCAGCGGTATGTCTCATTAAATCAATAATTTTAGTGTTTGATTTTTGTTCATAGAATTTTTCCTGGTTTCCTTTGAATTCTGGTACGTATTTAATAACCTTATCGTTAAGGCTCAGTTTATTTTCTTCAACAAGATTCATAACGGCCGATGTTGTAGAAATAGTTTTTGTGATTGATGCTAAGTCAAAAATATTTCCTCTTTTTGTAGGCTTATTTGCTCTGTAGGTGTGAAACCCAAAGGATTCATGTAAAAATATTTGACCATCTTTCGCAGCAAGCATTACTCCTCCAGGAAATGCTGTATCTGCAACAGCTTCATTGAGCAGCTTTTTGATCTTTGAAACATCTGCATTTATTTCACTTGATCTAATTCTTATAAGCTCTGTTGCGGGTTTTGCTATTTCTTCAGGACTCATCCAAGGCTTTGGTTCGACAATTATCCCTGATCCTCTTTTTGCTATTTTAGGTATTGAAACAGGCAATATTCCCGATGATCCTTCTTTACCCATGAGAAGCTTTGCAACGGCCTCTTGCATAACTCTACTACCTTTGTAGGCACAGATATATACTGGAGCATTTGGGAAGTCCTGAATCAAATATGGGCTTCCAAAGCTTGTAACAATCACTTTACTGCTTTTTTTCACCAATCTATTTATTAGGTCAGCTTCTACTTTTGGTAAGAAAATATTATCTTTCCATTCAACTGGATTTGCAAATGCGTTGATAAATATGATTTTATCATTGGGTATTTGATCAATGATGTAGTTTGCAATTTGCAAGCTGTCGGATTTATCAATCTGAAAGCTCTTAACCTTGCGCTTGCTTTGTCTTAGTGATTTTGTAAGCACACTTTCGGAGTGGTTGAAAGGACCGTCATAAAGATCCACAACATAAAGTTCTTCATTTAAAGCTGGGCTAAGTGGAAGGATCTTATTTTCATTTTTTACTACGGTAAGCGATCTCGAAGCGATGACATTGGCGGTGTCTAGATTTGATTTTCTTCCCATTAACGTGTGGGTTTGAGCCTGTGTAATTAGTGAGGTTTTATGAATACCTACTTTTTCTTTCATTTTTAAAATTTTATATGCTGATGCATTAATTCTATCTTCTGAAATGATTCCATCAAGAACTGCTTGCTCAATAAGGTCTATGGATTTTTTCATTTGGTTGTTCTGGATGATAATGTCAGAACCAGCCTTCAGCGTAGCTATTAAGGCATATGAATCAGAATAATTTTTTACAATTCCACCCATTCCCATAGCATCTGTAATAACCGTTCCTTTGAAGCCAAGTTCTTTTTTTAGAATGTCTTGTATCCAAAAGGATGAAAGAGTTGCCGGGTCATCAGCATTCTGCTGGTAATCAGGGGCATTTACATGTGCAACCATAATTGCATCTACTCCAGACTCTATCACGCTTTTAAACGGAGGTAGCTCTGTTGACCAAAGTCTTGAAGAATCACTTGGAATTTGGGCAAGAGCAGAGTGAGAATCGGTTTCTGTGTCTCCGTGACCTGGAAAATGTTTCGCGGTTGCGAGCATACCGTTATCGTGAAGTCCTTTGATAAATTCTTTCGAATATCTGAATACTGAGTCAGGATTTTCTCCGAAAGATCTCGTATTTATAATAGGATTTTTTGGATTATTGTTCACATCTACAACTGGGGCAAGATTAAAATGAATACCAACTGCACGACTCTCAATTGCAGATATTCTCCCTGCTTCATACCCATATCTGGGGTTACCAGTTGCTGCGATGGCCATCATTGGAGGCAAGGTCACTGCTCCGCTATATCTTCTACCGAGTCCGGATTCTATGTCAGCCTCAACTAGTATTGGAACTTTAGATTGTTTTTGCATTTCATTGAGGAGAGTTAGGGCGGTTCCAGCTTCTCCAAACCAAATATGAAGAATTCCTATTCCATCTGACTGAATTAACTCTTCGACCTCTTTCCATTCATCGCTCTCATAGTTCATAAATTTCATATTCATTCTATACACCATCATTTGAGCTATTTTTTCTCTAAGTGATAATTTCTTTAAGGTGGACTCAGCCCATGATGATTTGTAAGGCGTTTGTGATCCCATACCTGAGCAGGATAAAAAAATGATAGAAAAAGTGAGTATGATAATTCTTTGCATAACAAAGTAAAAATTAACTTTACTTCAATTATTAAATCTCTAACTTTATTAAATTAATTAATGAAAAAATTATCCTCGAATGTATCTGAATTGGCTGGCCAAATGATCATGGTTGGGATTCATGCTCATGAAGCAATGTCAGCTCAAAAATTCTTCGAAGCTAATGAAGGGTATGATATTGGAGGCATTATTCTCTATGATGAAAATATATCAAGCACCCCAACGAAACCGCACAACATCAGATCTCCAAAACAACTAAAAGATTTAACTCTAGCGCTGCAGAGTTTTAATGAAACTTCACTTTTTATAGCCGTTGATCAAGAAGGTGGAAAAGTAAATAGACTAAAATATGAATATGGTTTTAGTCAATCTATAAGTTGGGAAAATATTGGAAAGATCAATGATTTTTCTATAACTAAGAAAGAATCTCAAAACATTGCACAAACTCTAAAAAATTCCGGGGTCAACGTAAACTTTGCGCCGGTACTAGATCTTTTAATTTCAAGGGACAACATCATAACAATGAAAGAGCGAGCGCTATCATCTGATCCTATTAAGGTAGCTGAGCACGCAAAGATATTTATTGATGCCCACACTAATCACAACATTCTTGCAGTAGCTAAGCATTTTCCAGGTCAGGGCAGCTCAATAGGAGATACGCATACAGGCTGGACCGATGTTTCAGACTCCTGGAATAAGAATGAGCTTAAACCCTATCAAAAGCTCATAGATTCAAAATCCTTACATGCGATTATGACATCTCATCTTTATAACTCGAATCTCGATAACCATTATCCAGCGACTTTATCAAAAAGAATACTTACCGAGTTGCTTCGCAACAAGTTAAACTTTAAAGGTTTGATAATTAGCGATGACCCTCAAATGAAAGCTCTAACCCTTAGGTATAAATTGGATGAAATAATTGAACAAATGATTCATGCGGGAGTCGATGTTTTTTGCTTTGGAAATAATTTGATATATGATCCAGAAATTGTAAAAAAGATTCACAAAATTATTTATAACCTCTTAAAAGATAATAAAATTTCTGAATCGCGACTTCGTGAATCCTATGAACGAATCATTAAAGTAAAGTCAAGCTTAGGTCTGCTGTGAAAGTCATTGGAATAGATGGAGGAGCAACTAAGGTTTCAGCGGCTTTAGTGGAAAAGGATGATTCGAAGACTTTCAAAATTGTTGGAAATATTGAAGAGCTGAGATATCAAGATCATGAATCGTTCGATTTTGAGTTTGACCCTTGCGATTTTGAATTACAACTAAAAAATCTTCCAATAGATCAAAATGAAAGCAAACAAGGAGATATTTATCTTCAAACTATCTTAAACATTATTGATCGATTTGATGGCATGAATGATACGTATATTTCATTGGCAATGCCCGGTGTTAAGTCAAAAGATAAAAAAGGGATTACGGCCATGAAAAATGGTCCAAGATTGCCAAATCTTTGTACGCTACTTCAAGAAAAGCTAGGATCAACGTCTAAGATCTCTCAACTTGAAAGTGATTCTGATATGTGCTCATGGGGTGAACAATTTTCTAAGGATGGTGCTTTTAGAAATATACAAAATGCATATTATATTGGTGGGGGGACAGGAATAGCTGATGGCTTGAAACTTAAGGATCGGATCCTATCTTTTGATAGTCATTCAAACTGGATAGCAAAAACTTGGGAATTAAAAACACAAAATGGAACTAATCTTGAAACGCTAATTTCGATGCCATCCATCAATCACGCGGATACAAAATTACTCTATGATATTTCTATTCAAATTGCATCCTTAATTTTTGAACGGGTGACAACAATTTATGAAGGTTGGCAATTTTCTTATGGACTTGATAGGGAGATTCAAAGAAATCACCAATATTGCGGTACTCTTATTGATAGAGTGGTCATTGGTCAAAGATTATCGGAATTTCTTTCATCCAAACAGGGTCATAAATACTTCAACATAATTTGCGGTCACTTTCATAAGCTTTGCAGTGAGCATAGTGTTATATTAAAAGAACATTTCTGCTCTAACGGAACAATAAAAAAAGGAATGTTGCATCTTTCAAAATTAAGAGAGTCACCAATCATTGGACTAGGTGCTAAAGGTTGGACTTACGTTAAATGATTTTAAAAAATAATTTTTCATCAAAAGATCCTGAAATTACTGTTGGCATTGTCATGCCAAGCGACAACGCATCAAACCTTGAACTGGTATTATCTGAAAGTGATTTATTTGAGCTGGAGACTGATAATAAGATTTATCCTTCATGTAAAAGCCTCACTGAGCTTAGTATAGTTATAAAACATGATAAATTGCATATACCTGAACTAAATGTGTCTTCTCAAGTTATATCCTTAATTCCTACAATAGATTCACATGATGCCCACTTAATGATTAAGAACGTTAAAGCTGGAAGAGGTTTTCATTGGGAGAAAGAACTGAATCTTAAATATTGGGGTAAGCATGAGTTTTCTATTATTAATGGATCTATGATAGTTAAAAATATTCTTAAACTTGAGGACTATCTTAAATGTGTAGCTACATCGGAAATGAGTCAGCATTGTCCAAGTGAATTTCTTATTTCTCAAACTATCGTTGCCAGATCTTGGCTTTTGGCAAATGTCGAAGAAAAGCATCTCGATTTAAAAATTGATGCGTGCAACGATGATTGTTGTCAACGATATCAGGGAATGAGTAATTGTACCTCAGAATCAATCAAAGCTGCAGATTTATCATACGGAAAGGTCTTGACCTATAATGATGCCATATGTGATGCAAGATATTCTAAATCATGCGGAGGTATTACGGAAAGTTTTGAAAACGTATGGCAAGGTATCAGAATTCCATATCTTACCTCTGTAGATGATAATGATTTAAATGGAGTAGAATTTTGCAATCCGCAGTTTTTAGATAATGCTTCCATTTCAAAATATATTGGATCTGTAGATGAAGACGATGACTATTACAGGTGGATACATCAAGTTGATCAAAAAACAATCATTGAAAATTTATTGACGCGCTTTAATCTATCAGCAAAAAGGGTCAAAGATATCCTTCCTATTAAAAAAGGATATTCAGGCAGGATTTATCAACTAGATGTAATATTCATTGACAATAAAAATGAGGAGCAATGCGTAACCATTGAAACCGAATACGCAATACGCGATTTTTTATCCAATTCATTTTTATTCAGTTCTGCATTTTCCATACAAAAGAATGATACTGGGTTTAAGCTTAAAGGTAAAGGGTGGGGCCATGGTGTTGGACTTTGTCAAATAGGTGCATTAGGTATGGCTCTCAAAGGAAAAAGTTACAATGATATATTGAATCACTATTACCCTGGAACCAAAATAATGGATATGTATTGATCAAAAAAACTTCAAATCTCAAAGAATGGTCATGGGTTCCGTCCCTTTATTTTGCTGAGGGACTTCCCTACGCTTTTGTCATGATCGTTTCTACTATTTTGTATAAAAAACTAGATATCTCAAATACTGAGATAGCACTTTATACAAGCTGGCTGTATTTACCTTGGGTAATAAAGCCCTTTTGGAGTCCCTTTGTAGAAATTTTTAAATCGAAAAGGTTTTGGATAATTATAACTCAGTTTATTATCGGTGTAAGTTTAGCAGGTGTTGCGCTAACAATACCTACGAGTAATGCCTTACGGTATACTCTAGCCTTTTTTTGGCTCATGGCTTTTAGTTCTTCAACTCACGACATTGCAGCTGACGGATTTTATATGTTGGGCCTCAGCACTCATAAACAATCTTGGTATTTAGGAATACGCAACTCTTTTTATAGATTGGCCATTCTTTTTGGGCAGGGAATAATTATTATTGTTGCGGGATATTTTGAAACAATAACTGGCAATCTGGTATATGCCTGGTCAACTGTATTTGGATTTTTATCTGCATTCTTCTTTATCATTTCAATATATCATTTACGCGTCCTCCCCTTTCCTCAAAACGATGGTGAAAAATCAATTGAAAACACAAAAGATATTTTTAGTGAATATTTTTTCATCGTGAAGACCTACTTTAAGAAACCTAAAATTATTCTCACGATTTTTTTCATTTTACTCTATAGGTTTGGCGAAGCTCAGTTAGTAAAAATTGCACCTTTATTCATGCTAGACTCTAGAAGTGATGGAGGTCTTAACCTCACCACATCAGAATATGGATTTATTTATGGAACGCTTGGTGTTGCAATGCTTACTATAGGCGGAATTATTGGTGGATTTTTTATAGCCAAACATGGGTTAAAATTCTGGATACTATGGATGGCCTTAGCCATGAAATTACCTGATCTTGCCTATGTGTATATGGCGCACGCTCAACCTACGAATTTAACGCTCATTTCCATTTTAGTGGCCATAGAGCAATTAGGATACGGTTTTGGTTTTACCGCTTATCTTCTTTATATGATGATGATTTCAGAGGGTGAAAATAAAACAACACACTACGCTATATGCACAGGAATTATGGCTTTGGGCATGATGATTCCTGGTATGTTTAGCGGTGCAATTCAAGAATCTTTTGGTTACGTTAGTTTTTTCTACTGGGTAATGATCTCAACGATTCCAGGTTTGATTTTAATTAAATTTCTTTCTATTAACGAGAAATTTGGCTTGAATAGGGATAGGTAATATGAAAAACACAAATAGACTTTCTGCGTTAGATACTTTTCGAGGTGCAACTATAGCGCTAATGATTATTGTTAATACACCAGGGACATGGTCCCATGTCTATGCACCGCTGAGACACGCACAATGGCATGGCTGCACATTGACTGATTTAGTATTTCCCTTTTTTCTTTTTATCGTAGGAATTTCAATGAGCTATTCTTTTGAAAAATATGATATATGTAAGACAGGGCCGCTTTTTAATAAAATTATTTTTAGATCAATTTCTATATTCATACTTGGTCTAATTTTGAATGCTTTTCCATTTATTAGGCAAGATTGGGATTGGTCATCATTTAGATATCTTGGAGTTCTTCAAAGAATAGCTCTATCCTACTTCCTCGCAGCATTCATTATTTTAAGAGCAAATATTAAGAGCTTGGTTCAAATTTGTTTAGCAATTTTGATTCTTTACTGGATTAGTTTATACTCCTATGGATTTATAACAGGTCTAGATCCCTACGCTTTAAGTACCAATTTAGTTCTAGTGATTGACAGAGCAATCTTAGGAGAAGATCATCTATATGGAGGAACTGGAATACAATTTGACCCTGAAGGATTATTGAGTACTCTACCTGCAGTTGTAACCGTAATTATTGGGTTTCTTGTAGGGACAATGATTAAAACAACAAAAGACCATAAAGATAACTGCCAGCGAATGATGATATTAGGATCTTTAATGATTATTGTTGGTTGGATTTGGGGGTTTAGTTTTCCAATTAATAAACAGCTTTGGACAAGCTCTTATGTTCTTTTCACAGCAGGAATAGGAACAATAACTCTTGGTTCATTGATATGGTTAATTGATATACTTGAGTATAAGAAATGGACCTATCCACTTATTGTTTTTGGATCCAATTCTATATTTATTTTTGCACTATCGGGCATTTGGACTAAGATACTTTTAAAAACTAGATTTAATTTTGAAGGGCAAGAAATTTCTGGATATTCTTATCTTTACAAAACAATCTTTTTACCATTCGCTGGAGATATTAATGGATCTTTACTATTTGCAATATTTCATGTTTTTGCATTTTGGTTCATTCTTCTCTGGATGTATCGCAAAAAGTTATTTATTAAGCTTTAGTTGTGTCAATTTTTAGCGATGAGACAATTGAAGCAATTATGATACATGCGCCAATCATTAGGAGCTCTAACCGAGAATTGCTGTTAAAGAATAATATCTCAACAAACAACCCTAAAGGTATTACCAAATTGTTTGTTACGGCTAATGTTGAACTACTGACCCCCACAGTCCCCCTGTTCCACATAAAATATCCTAAACCCGTTGCAAAAATGCCTAACCATAATATGGCAATTACATCAATAATACTTAAGGATAGCGATAGACTATAAGGAGAGATCAATAAGCCTCCACAGCTAACCAAAAGAGCGCCAAAAAAGAAGAATGCGAAGTCGCTATAAATATTAGTATTGTCATTATTTTTCATTTTGAGAGTCTTGTATAGTATTTGTCCAAAAGCAAAGCAAATATTTGCGCATTGGATAAAAAGGAATCCGATCAAGTCATCATGATCAAAATAAGTTGTTCTTATAATTAGTGCTCCTAGCGTAGAAAAGAACGCTAAAAGATAAATTGAACTTCTTAATTTTTTTGTAACAAAGCTGTCTGTAATTGCAATAAATAACGGTGTAGTTGTTGTGAACAGCAACACTCTGGGCACCGTTGTGAAATTAAAAGCACTCAAATAAAAAATATACATCAAGCCTATTTGTAATGCTCCTATTGGTATGAGCTTAAATTGATATTTTGAAATTTTTGATTTTTTGATCCATGGTAGAAAAAAAATAAATCCCAAAAAAGAGCGATAGAA
>Ga0208624_1000985_pt1 | contig 14021 bp, 10 predicted proteins | sample Knorr_S23_td_DCM_FD_185607 | JGI IMG/M metagenome (GOLD analysis project Ga0208624, IMG submission 185607) | Marine microbial communities from Southern Atlantic Ocean transect - Knorr_S23_td_DCM_ad_71m_LV_A (SPAdes) (version 2) | ecosystem: Environmental > Aquatic > Marine > Oceanic | place...
TGTCGAGAAAGCACACGACCAAAACTTACTTCAACAGTCTTATTTTAGTGAGCATGAGTTAGTGACTATCGCGACACTGTGCGACATAATTTTGCCAAACGAAGACCCTAATGGTGGAGCACTCGACGCCGGAGTACCCGACTTTGTCGAATTTATCGTTAAAGAACGAGAAGTTTTTAAAATACCCCTAAGAGGCGGGGTAATGTGGCTCGATAACCATTCAATCGAACACTATGGTGCTAATTTCATCAATATAGCTGAATCACAGCGACTCGAAATTTGTGACCAAATTGCCTACCCCGAAGTAGAGAATACTCAATTACAGCCTGGTATAAGATTTTTCTCACTTATGCGCGATTTAACAATGACAGGTTATTATACTACTGAGCTAGGTTTTAATGATCTCGGTTATCAAGGCAACACTCCTAATATTTGGGATGGCGTACCAGCTAGCGTTTTGAAGCGCCATGGGAAACAATATGATGACGAATGGTTAAGTAAGTGTGTTGACCAATCTCAAAGGGAAATCATTGCAGAGTGGGATGACGAAATGAACTTAATTACATAGCTGTCCCTCATTCTGCTAGCAAGAGAAATGTGAATAGTTAGATCCCAGACTAACACCGAGTGTGAAATAAATTGCAATAAACGCTTGCTCTGTATCTCTTAACAAATATGATGTTGCGCCCCGTAAATCTAAGGGCCCTTATTCAGATATTATTCAATGCGCTACTTCACGCTATTCCACATCCTTGTTGTCGCTAATGATCTCCGCCAGGATGGAGACCAAGTTTTAATCAAATTTTCATGCCTCTTCTAGAGATAAAGAAGCTGTCAGGGAAATTAAATCATCAACATCTTTAAAGAAACAGAATTTCGTACCAAAAAAATTTTGCCTAATTTTACTGAAATACAAATGACTTCTGAGGTAAAGTAACAAAAAAGAATCTTTTACAGGCGCTGCGACATGAACTCATACTCTAAAACCGGATTGTTTTTAAAATTTGCACCTCTCTTTTTAGCTCTGATTTGCAAAACAATTTGGGCCGCAGATATTCCTCAAGGTAACGTTACAGACAGCCGAGTGATTAACTCACCCTCAGAGGAGCCTGGGAGTTGGCTTACATATGGTCAGAACTTTAAGGAGCAAAGATTTTCCGAGCTAACACAAATCAATACGGATACGATAGCGCGGTTGGGGCTCGCTTGGACTGCACAAATAGGGGACTACAACATGCGCATGCAAGGCACGCCGCTGGTGGTAGACGGGGTGATGTATGTTAGTAACGGTTGGAGTGTCATCTACGCCCTAGACGCTACAACAGGAGAAGAAATTTGGAAATACGACCCAGAGGTTGACAGAAGTTATATCCGCTTGGCTTGTTGCGGTCCTGCCCACAATAGAGGAGTCGCCGTATACGAGGGGAAGGTTTTCGTAGGAACATTCGATGGGAGGCTCATTGCAGTTAACGCAGAGACTGGCGAAGAAGTCTGGGATGTAGACACATGGATACCAGAAGGGCTGGGTCGATTTAACATAACAGGAGCGCCTAGGGCTGCGGCTGGAAAAGTTTATATAGGTCAGGGAAGCGGCGAATCCGGCCACCGTCGCGGCTATGTAACCGCCTATGATGCCGACACTGGGGAGGTTTCCTGGAGGTTTTTCCTAGTCCCTGGTGACCCCAGCCAACCCTTTGAACATCCTGAAATGGAACTCGCGGCTCAAACCTGGGGTGGAGAGTGGTGGAAATATGGTGGGGGTGGCACGGCCTGGAACTCGCTCGTTTATGACGAAGAATTCAACAGCCTGTACATTGGAGTTGGTAACGGCGCACCCTGGCCAAGAGAAATCAGATCGCCAGGCGGTGGAGATGACCTTTTTCTTTCAACAATCGTTTCAGTGGATGTTGAGACTGGTAGGATGAACTGGTACTACCAAACTACCCCCGGTGACAATTGGGACTATAGCTCTGCAATGGACATGGCCTTGGGAGAAATTGAGTTTGGTGGAGAAATGCGGAAAGTTGTCCTTCAAGCTCCTAAAAATGGTTTCTTTTATGTCATCGATAGGGAAGATGGCGAATTGTTAAGGGCGCTTCCCTATACCGAAGGAATTGATTGGGCAACTCATGTCGATATGGAAACCGGCCGACCTGTTGAAAACCCCGATGTCGTTTATGAGTCGGAGCCTCAGTGGATCATGCCTGCCAACTCAGGAGCTCATAACTGGGAGCCTCAATCTTGGGACAACGAGTTGGGCTTAATGTATTTTTATTACCATGACATCGCAAATTTTTATTCACTTGATGAAGGCTTTGTCGAAACCGGAGAGTATGAAATTCGCGAACGAGGACTCAGTCTTGGATGGGGCGAAGGTGAGTATAGAAGGCGACTAATAGAAGAAGCGGGTCCAAGACCAGAGTCGCAAGCCTATATTGGGGCATTTGACCCTATTACTGGTGGCTATAAATGGCGGCATGAGCTCGAATCTGACTACAATGGAGGAGTTGTCGCGACTCGAGGCGGTCTACTCTTCCATCCTGAGGGAACCGGGGAATTTTCTGCAAGAGATACAGACGATGGTGAAATATTGTGGAGATATAATGCTCCAGGAACTTTTCGGTCGACATCAGTGATGACCTACCAGGTTGGGGGTGATCAATATGTGGCTACAATGATGAACGGAAACAGGGCCATTGACTTAGGCGGAACAGTGCTTGCGTTCAAGCTTGACGGAAACTTGGACCTACCTATTTCTGACATAGTTCAAGCCACAGTCCCGGAATTGCCCGACGGCGACTTTGGTGTTGACCAAATATCTGAGGGTGATGATATTTATCACGCTCAATGCGCAAGTTGCCACGGTGGAATAGGCATACCCAACGAGGTTGCAATAGTCGCACCAGACCTTCGCTTAATGACGCTGTCTACTCACGATGAGATGTCAGATATCGTTATAGGAGGCTCCAGAGCAGATAGGGGAATGCCAGAATTTAGAGACGCAATAACCTCAGATCAACTTGAGTCTATTCGCGCCTTCGTTGTAGAACAAGCAAGACGTCTAAAGGAATTTCAAGAGCAAAACCAAGAGGCAGTTGAATCGGCTGCAAACGAAGAGGCATTGAATCGGGCATGACTTGCTACTTCCGGTTAAACGATTAGATTGTATTTATCTGAAACTATTGATTGGTTTGGAGAGATATTATTTTTACCGAACATTACTCGCAAGCGGGCAAGATCGAAAAAATTGAACTTCTCTTTTTACTAGTCTTAATCCTGTTTGCTCGATGTCTATATGCCGCAGACAATGAAGTAATTTTTCTTACAATAGAGGGGAACCTACTAGAACCGGTGGAACTTATCTCAGAAGACTCAGATCCTGAAACTATCATAGCCAGCTATTACGATCTCCTTCCAGTACCTGTAAGTCAAGAAGTTAAAAATCGACAACAAGATTTAGAAAAATTGTTGCCGGATTATGAAGTAGCGTACCTTGCTGCTGACAGCGCAGAAATGGCTGAAGTACGTTCTGAGATAGATTCAAAATGGGCAAGAATTCTGGTTTTACACTCTGAATTTTTTAGCGCTGAGGTAATGCTTATTCTAAATACCGCTTACGTTGCCAAGTTCGGCAATTTGCTGCCTGAAAATTTTAATCCTCAAGATGCTGAATAAATGCTCTCTGATGCGGTGACAATAGACGGAGAATCCTTTATCCGTCTAGCATGCTTTCTTATCGTTCTTTTTAGTGTGTCCATGATGGAAATAATGCGACCACGTAGAAAACTCTTTTATTCAAAACCCCGCCGCTGGCTAACAAACCTTGGCTTTGGTTTAACAAATGTATTATTGATTGACCTTAGCCTACCTATTCTCGGCGTTGCCGCTGCAATTACTGTTGAAAATTTTGGGTGGGGTGTTTTCAATTTCATTGATCTTCCCTTTTTATTATCTGTCCCACTTTATTTACTATTATTTGATTTGACAATTTATTTTCAACACCGCTGCTTTCATGCGTATGCGCCGCTTTGGAAATTCCATCAGGTGCACCATTCAGACGGAGACTATGACTCGTCAACAGGTCTTCGTTTTCACCCTGTCTCAATTCTCATCTCGAGCCTTATAAAACTTTGCCTAATTTTTGTCATAGGACCACCCGCTATTGCCGTTCTACTTTCAGAAGTCATTCTCAATGCGACATCGATTTTTAATCATAGTAACTGGAGACTAAATAGAAGGATGGATGCCGTACTCAGGCTATTTTTAGTCACCCCCGATGTCCATAGAACCCATCACTCTAAGAGTAAAGATGAGCAAAACTATAATTTTGGTTTTAATTTTTTATGGTGGGACAAAATATTCGGAACTTACAAGGAAAAACCAGAGTTAGGACATCAATCCATGCATATTGGAATAGCAGACTTTGAGGGTAAACAGTGTATCAACTACCTTTCGCTTCTCAGTGAACCCTTCAAGACAAAAGAGAAGGTCAATCTCTAGTTGTTCGCGCCGACTGTTTTTAACCATACAGAAGTATCATGAAACACAGCTCCACCTACGCCGTGACCTGGATCGGTGCTAACCAAGGAGTTTATACCAACGCCCTCGATAAAACTCGAATTTGGCCAGATACTCTCAACAATAACAACATCTTCTTGAAGCTCACTAAAAACCTCAACATGTAAGACAACAGATGCCAAGCCATTGCCAATTCTAATCAGATCACCGTCGCCGATACCTAGTCTCTCACAAACAATAGAGTGTATTTTTGCGGTGGGACGTTTCTCTCTCTTGCGAGCAGCAGGTGTTTCGGTAAAACTGCTATTGAGAAATTGCCGAGCAGGAGCTGTAACTAATCTAAAAGGCCTTTCTTCGTTTCGATCATCGGTCACGGAATAATGATCTGGAAATTTCGGCAGGTGAGCATTTATCTTTCCCAGTTGAGACCAGTCTGGGGAAAAGTGAAACTTTTTATCTATTGTCTCAAAACCATTCAAGAAATGGGATTCTTCAAAATCTTTTGCACAATCTAGCCAATGATTAGAATGAATTTTTTCCGCAGATGGTAAGCCAGAACGTTCAAGGGTTTGATCTATAATTTCCCATGCTGTCATATCAAATCCTGGATGCTGTGCTCCCAATCTGCGGGCGAGTTCACAAATTACAAAATGGTTAGGTTTTGCCTCTCCTATTGGTTCAATCAAAGGCTTGGCAACCTGCAAAAAAGTATGGCCGCCTGCAATGTATATATCTTCATGCTCTAAGAATGTGGTGGCAGGGAGGACGATATCGGCCATGGCTGCCGTCTCAGTCATAAATTGCTCATGGACACAGACAAAAAGGTCGTCCCTCTCAAACCCTTCGCGTACCTTAAGCGAAGATGGTGAAACCATCATAGGATTAGTATTTTGAATCAACATGGCAGTGACTGGCGGGCCGCCCTGCAGATCAATCGGATTACCACACAAAACTTCCCCGATTCGAGATTGATCAAAAACTCTAATCCCTCTGTCTAAGAGATCAGCGCCAATAATTAGAGACTTATCCAGCGGAAAGAGTTCCGCGTTACTATACAGCGCCCCGCCACCAAGATATTTCCATGCTCCGGTGACCGCCGGTATGCATGAAACTGCGTGCATGTTGAATGCCCCATTTCGGGTTCGGGTGAAACCATACCCTAAACGAAAAAATGTTTTCGGATTGTTCCCAACTAGTCTCGCGAACTCGACAATCTGCTCTGATGGAACTCCGGTAATCTCCTCTGCCCATATTGCTGTCCTGTTGCTCAAATGTGTTTCAAGCTCGCTCCCAAAATCAGTGTATTCGTTTAGGTAAGCTCTATCAGCGAGATTTTCCGCAAAAAGTACATGCATCATAGCGGTTGCAAGAGCACCATCAGTACCAGGCTGAAGCATGAGATGCAGGTCAGCTTTTTTTGCAGTCGCATTCTGATAGGGGTCTACCACGACAAGTTTAGCCCCCCTTTTCTTTGCTTGTGATACGTGATGCATCAGATTGACCTGAGTGTGGACAGCGTTTGTTCCCCAGAGTACAACTACGTCACTATGGTCACCGATTTCTCTCGCATCAACCCCTCTCTTCACCCCCGTTCCTGCCTTCCAACCAGCATCTGACGCGGCGGAACAAATTGTGCTATGTTGCCTCGAGTAGCGCATCGCATGGCGCAAACGTTCGATTCCGTCTCTTTGCACTAACCCCATTGTTCCAGCGTAGTAATGTGGCCAAATCGTCTCAGAACCGTATTCCGAAGCTAGTTCTGAAAATTTAGCAGCGACCTCATCTAACGCCTCTGACCAAGATACAGGCTCAAAGGAATCAACACCTACGCCTTTTGGTCCAACTCTGCGCATGGGGTTTTTCAAACGTTTCGGATGGTGGACACGTTCGGCGTAGTTTCCAACTTTTGCGCATAACGTACCTGATGTGTACTCATTGTCCCTTGCGCCGTAGACACGACCAATCGTCTTACTATCGATGCGTTCGACTTCAAGAGCGCAAGCGCTTGGACAATCATGGGGACAAGTACTATGTAATCTTTCTATAACTTCGTTAGACATAAAAGTTTTCTGATGAGTCAATACGTAAAAGTTGGAATAGCATTATCTAGTTTAATGAAAAGCACTTGCTGGCAGAGAAACAACCGCGCGTGCGACACTTAGCCCCATTAACCCTAACGTAAATCAGTTTATACTATCACATAGTTTGCGGAGCATAACTGTGTCTAAATTACGAATTTATATAACCCTTACCATCATAATTGTTATTAACACCGGATCATTAGCGCAAAATGATGACAGTTCTTCTTGGGTCATGCAAAGAACGGAACACGGTCATCCAGATTTTCAAGGATACTGGTTTTTTGGATCACGAACCCCCTTGCAGCGCTCTCCAGACTTAGGTAACAAGCAAGCCTATTCAGAGACGGAAGCTGAAGAACTCGAATTGGCGATGCAAAACAGGCTTGACCAGCAAGATGCTCCGCTAGAGCCAAACCGCGGAGCACCTGAAAAAGGTGCCCGCATCGGGCAGGAAGCAGACGATGCCTTCCTGGGCCACTATTTGCCCGCCGAATTAATTCCGATAAATGGTGAATACAAAACTTCCGTGATCTACCACCCGACGGATGGGCGAATACCCAGACGCGAAGGTTTTGTCGATTTCCATGCCAAGAGGCGCGCTTCCGGACTGAAGGATACTGATGGACCAGAGGGCCAAAACCTATCTGGACGATGTTTGATGTTTGGCGCAGCAGTCCCATCTTTGACACCAGGGATGATGAATCCAAATCTGCAAATTGTGCAGACAAAAGATCACATTATGGTGCTCACTGAGATGATTCATGATGCCCGTATTATTCGAATTAACGAAAACCATCTCCCCTTTAACATTCCTCAATGGATGGGTGACTCCGTTGCTTCATGGGAGGGAGACACCTTGGTAGTCCACTCGATTAACTTTCGCCCTGAACAATCTTCATCAAGAACCATAACACTTTCTGACGAATTTGAACTCACCGAACGTTATACATTGGTTTCATACGACGAAATCCTTTATGAGTTTACAGTCGTCGATAATAAGGCTTATGAACAACCATTCTCAGGACACCGCATACTCACTCGAAACCGTCCAGAGGAACGCGTATATGAATATGCGTGCCATGAGGGAAACTACTCGTTACCTGGAATCTTGGCGGGCGCACGTCGCCTAGAGTCTGAAAACAACAATTAAGAAAGCCTTAAGCACAAACAACTCTTACTTTACTTCGGATTAATGTAAAATTGGTCTATCGATAACACAATTTAAAAGATAAAAACATGTTTTACGAACCCAAAAAGAAGAATCACGGCTTACCCAAAAACCCCTTTAACAGTTTAGTAATTCCCCGCCCGATAGGCTGGATAAGTTCGATTGATACTGAGGGTAATTTTAATTTAGCGCCATATAGCTTTTTTAATGGAGTTTGTTATTCACCGCCAACTGTTATGTTCTCTGCCGGCGCGGGCGCAAACTCTGACAATACAAAAGATTCAGCAAGGAATGCTGAAAACACTGGAGATTTTGTTTGCAACATGGCTACCTGGGACACTCGAGAGCAAATGAATCAGTCTTCTGCCACCTTACCTCAGGATGTCGACGAAATCGCTCTAACTCAGTTAACGCCGGTCAAATCGAGAATGGTGAAATCACCAAGAATAGCTGAAGCACCTGTTCATCTAGAATGTAAATACCTGAAGACTGTCGAGTTGCCCGGATGGGATGAGAAAGATGTCTATAAGGTAATCTTTGGAGAAGTAGTCGGCATCCACATCGATGACGAATTTATAACAAAGGAAGGGTTGGTGGATATCGCTAAAATAAAACCGATAGGCCGACTAGGTTATAATGACTATACACTGACCAACTTAGATTCAATTTTTACCCTAGATAGACCAGCCTAGTTAATCATCCGGATCCAGCGATATCATTTGCGACCGATGGTATCGCTCTCCTAATACTGCGGACGGATTAAAAATTTCTTCTGCTTTTTCCAAGTCGCTTTGTCTTATTATGAGATCTGCTGCTGCTGCATTCTCCTCTAAAAACTTTACATGCTTCGTTCCGGGGATCGGAACGAAATCAGAGTCCTTAGATAAAACCCATGCCAGCGCCAACTGCGCTGGCGTGCAATTATTATCTTTAGCTATTGCCGCAAGATCGTCGACCAACTTTAGGTTTGACACAAAATTTGATCCAGAGAAACGTGGCATAGAATGGCGCATATCGCCTTCTTCAAGTTTGTCCATATCTCTAACCAACCCTGATAGAAAAGCCCTACCTAGAGGGCTAAAAGGTACAAACCCTATACCCAACTCTTTACACCGCTGGATGACTTTGTACTCTGGGTCGCGAGTCCATAACGAGTATTCCGATTGTACAGCACATATTTTATGCTCGGCATGGGCTCTCCCAATGGTTTCAGATGAACATTCTGAGAGACCAATGTGACCAATCTTCCCTGCCTTGACGGCATCAGCAAGAGCACCAACACTTTCCTCAATTGGAACGTTGAAATCCCTTCGATGAAGATAATAAAGATCAATGTAATCGGTATTCAACCGCTTAAGACTACCATCTAACGTTTGCGAGATATTTTTTGGAGTACCATCTACGCCCCGTTTACCATCTTTGTTGATGATTCCGCATTTACTTGCCAAAAAGAATTCATCTCGTCGGTTTCTTAGGGTCTCCCCAAGGAGGAGTTCATTATGCCCAGTACCGTAAACGCTCGCTGTGTCCAAAAAAGTGTAACCAATATCAAGGGCTCGATGGAGCGTTCTCTCAGATTCTTTTCTTTCTGCAGAACCATAACCCTGAGACATGCTCATACATCCTAACCCCATTGCGGACACTTTTAATCCGCCAAGTTTCCTTTGTTCCATCCTAGTTACCTCATCTTTGACTTCAGGCGATACTCTAAATGTAGAAATTTATCGTTTAAACTAACAGGACATAAGTTAAAATACACCCATGTAAAACTTACGATGTGCTATGAAAATTCAAAGCAGTATTCTACAGCAGTTATTTAAACCGTTTGCAACAGCAATAATCTCCCTTGCTCTACTTGCATGTGAGCCCGTTAGTGTAGGCACATGGCAGACTACCATCGAGATGGAAAACACAGACCAAGACTCTACTTGGATCATAACACCCGAGCCAACCCTAACTATTTCGACGAATTCTGAAGTTAGGATAGAGGAAGTCGAACTAGCCGGAAGTCGTATTAATTGGTCAACCGATGGTGAAAATTTCCCGTCGCTGGGCATAGCGAGCCGCTTGAGCTTCAATGGAACCATAAATGGCAACGAGCTTGCTGGAACCCTATTTACTCAGCAAGGGAACTTCACCGTAACTGGCAGACGATTGCCTAAAAATAACTGAAATTGAACATATCCGAAACCATCATAGTTAAGGACTCAATGTGACACTATCTACCTCGACTTTTCCAAAACCACGAATTTTAGCAAGCGTAGTAGGCCTCAGCGGTATAGCAATGACTTACTTAGGATTTTTGCTTCTCAATGTCGGCGGATCAGCCTATTTCCTGGTCTCAGGTATAGCTCTTCTTACTTGTAGCGCCTTATTGTTTCTCGGAAATGCAAAAGCTTCACCGCTTTACGGAATCTTTTTAGCCTTAACATTGCTCTGGAGTTTTTATGAGGTAGGGCTCGACGCTTGGGCTCTAATGCCACGTGTAGGTATGTTTTCAGCTCTCGGAATATGGTTTCTATTACCCCATGTGCGAAAAGGACTACTTCAAAAAGACCCGCAGCCACTGCACCAAAAAAAAGAATTTAAATATTCTTTACCTTTACTTATCGTTCTTGTAATCGCGATCTACATCAGTAACGCAAGCATTAGTGTGCAACCACCCAGTGCACCCGGAGCTGGCTCGGCCTACAATCAGACTGGACAGTGGCAACACTATGGCTCAACAAAACGTGGAACCCGATTTCTTGCTAACGACCAGATTAATCTGGATAACATTCACCTTTTAGAGAGGGCCTGGGAAACTCGGACGGGTGTGCCCGGCGCATTTAAAGGTACTCCGATTCTAGTTGATGATGGGCTCTACCTTTGCACCGGTCAAAACATAATCCTTTCACTTGATCCCGATACTGGGGAAGAGAAGTGGCGCTTTGATCCGAAGATAGAAACACCAAAAATAGGCTTTTGGGACACATGCAGAGGTGTTACTTACTACGAAGCACCGAACTTCAGATCGATCGGAATCTGCGAAGACAGAATCTTCACAGCAACCACCGATGCAAGACTAATAGCTGTAAACAAGAGTACTGGCGAACGCTGCAGTGACTTCGGTAACGATGGCGAAATTAGCCTTTTGCCTGGCATGGGAGATGTAAAACCTGGTTTTTATTTTGTTACCTCTCCACCAACGATAGCGAACGACGTTTTGGTACTTGGCGGCTGGGTTTTTGACAACGTCGAAACCGAAGAACCATCTGGAGTAGTTCGTGGTTTTGATCCCTTAACTGGAGATTTAATATGGGCCTGGGATATGGGGCGTGAGGACCGTACTGGATTACCTCCTGAGGGTGACACTTATACAAGAGGCACACCGAATGTATGGAGCTTGACTAGTACCGATGAAGAACTGGGTCTTATTTATCTGCCAACGGGCAACGCTACTCCGGACTATTTCGGAGGCCATCGATCAGACGCCATGGAAAAATACTCAAGCTCGATAGTAGCTTTGGAAGCAGCAACAGGAAGGGTCAGATGGCATTTTCAGACCACCCATCATGACATTTTTGACTATGATGTGCCCTCTCAGCCATCTCTTGTTGATATCCCGGTGAATGGTGAAATAAGAAAAGCCGTGATCGTCCCCACCAAAAGGGCTGAGATATTTGTTTTTGACCGAGAGACTGGTGAACCCCTGACTGAAATAGCTGAATTACCTGTCCCTCAAACAGACATACCAGAGGAAACCTCTTCCGCAACTCAACCGTTTTCAGTGGGTATGCCATCGTTTGCAAGGGATTACATTGACGAAAGTGACATGTGGGGAATAACTCCCTTCGATCATGCTTTGTGCAGAATTCAGTATCGAAATTTACGTTACGAGGGTCCGCTTACTCCGCCAAGCACAGGGGGTACTTTACTGTATCCCGGAGTAGCCGGGGGAATGAATTGGGGAAGTGTTGCGATTGATGAGATTAATAATCTCATGGTCGTAAACTCAATGCATAACCCAAATGTTGTGCGTTTGTTTCCAAGAAGTGAAATGACTGGTGACGAACAATTTGGAATCGGAGGCACACAGCTGGGAACCCCATATGCTGCGTATTCTTTTTTCTTTCTATCTCCTATCTTCACTCCCTGTCTTAGGCCCCCTTACGGAGAGTTGGCAGTAGTTGACTTAGCAAATCAGGAAACTCTTTGGAGGCGTGGTTTGGGAACAGCCAGAGACCAAGGTCCTTTAGGCATACCAAGTAACTTACCGCTGCCGATGGGGATGTTCTATAACGCAGGCTCCATAGTTACAGGCGGTGGACTAATATTTATTGGCGGTGTGGTAGATAGCACAATGCGGGCTATAGACATCTACACAGGAGAGGAAGTATGGACCGATCCTCTTGTTGGCTCATCAACGGGGACTCCAATGTCGTATGTTAGCCAATCAACCGGGAAGCAATATGTCATTGTGACTATTCCAAGTGATGGAGGAGGCCTGCAACTAGAGACGGCTATTGAAGCGTCAAACACGGGTGAGTCTAATGGGGGTTATGTTATCGCTTACGCGCTGCCTGATTAATTTACACCTCATTTCTCAGTCGGATACCAGTAGGTCATGGTGAGATTTCTTATGGGCCGCCATCTAGTACCTACAAAACGAGGTCTAAAAACCATCTCCTTCAATGCGTCCTCAGCATCCCTCCTTGCACGGACAGACTCAGGGTCAGAAGTCTCTGCATCAGGCCCGCGAGTTTTGCCTCTTGAAGAAATTCGAAATCTTGTGTCTACCCTCGTCAAACCAAGTTCAATATCAGACAACATATCAGGAGGATTCGGCATAGGCGTGATAGGAACTGATTCATTCCATGCTGTATAGTTACCCAAGTGAATTTTGGGGTCCTCGCCGTCCTCACCCGCAGTATACACATAACCATCTGCCGCTTGAGCGCTCATTGCGTCATCAATTGAGGTGTAATATTCGAGCGCCGGAATGACGATCGGACGTGAAAAGAAATCTATAATCTTCTGCTGCTGGACTCCAGCTTCTGCAAATAAATCCATCGCCCTTTGATATGTTCTTCTTGCAAGACCTAAACCCAATAGCATTTGATAGTCGGCTTCATAAACCGTTGCCATTCCTTCCGCCTCCTTATCACCATTTAATCGGACGATATCGCTTATATCTTTTACCATCTCATAACCCTGACGTAAGTAGGTCATCGGTTGAATGCGTTCCGGAACAAAAATGAAATCATTGGCATCAGAGCCCAATTCATCTACAGAGCTTAGTAATGTCATTAGATAATATTTTTCTAAAGCTTCTTTATAAAGAAGAGGTACCATCCTCTCTTCTTTTTCCTCATAGGCATCGCTTGCTACCGCCAACATTTGCTGCAACAAGCCTCTTGATTTCATAAAGTAAGGCAATCGATTTTGTTTTTTATCTAAATTAAACGCAGTCAGATACCAATTCCTAAGATCATCCATAGATGCGAGCTTTTGTTCCACTGTAGAGTCAGGATTCTGCAAAAAAACATATTGCCTATTTTCAAAATTATTTGTAACCGATTCAAAATTTTTAATTTCTAGGTTATTCCTGATCAAGGACTCTAATATTGGTAATTGGCTGAAAGCGTTAGGGCCCTCAGTCACATGAAGCAACTGTAATTGCCGTCCTAGCAAAGAATTAATCTCTTCAAAATCATCGACACTTGAATGCAAACTTATCAACGCATCCAGAGGCTCAAGCAAGGATCTATCGTAAGGACCGAAGCGTCTCTCTAAATTCTCTAGCTCTTGCACATAAAGGTCCACCTGACTTGTATATTCTGTGCTTTTCCTTACTCGAGACAGCTCTTCCTCTGCTGAAAAGACTGAATGCCCGGTTAAGCAAAATAAAAGATAAAGGAAGGGAGGAATCCGGCGGGCAGTTTGAGTAGAAACAGATATGCTCCGCAATATTTTCAGTGATAGATACAATAGACGGAACCTCAATATTGAGTTTCGTTCGGGTTCAATGAACAAAACTTACAGAAAAATAACACCAGAACAAACTATGCTCTGGTGTTATTGTCTAAATCTTATTTGAGATTTGAGTAATCTGTTGTGCTCATCATGTAAGCTTCAATCGAAAGTGGCACCTCATACTTTGCTCGTAATGCATGCCAAGCTGGGTCCGCTGCGAAGTCAGCCCATACCTGAGATCGGTGCGCCCTATCTCTGTAGGCAAGCATCCACACTAAAGTATTGGGATCATCAAGTCT
>Ga0208624_1000988_pt1 | contig 14020 bp, 12 predicted proteins | sample Knorr_S23_td_DCM_FD_185607 | JGI IMG/M metagenome (GOLD analysis project Ga0208624, IMG submission 185607) | Marine microbial communities from Southern Atlantic Ocean transect - Knorr_S23_td_DCM_ad_71m_LV_A (SPAdes) (version 2) | ecosystem: Environmental > Aquatic > Marine > Oceanic | place...
AAGGTGCGCCTATTGCTGGAACTGAAAGTTTGACATTACCGAATCCGCGGTCTGTTCCGGAAGGTGCGAAACAGTTTACTCTCTTATGCAAGACAAACAAAATATACCCTTTGTTCTTTAATGAGCAGGATCGGACAGTGACACGTAAGGCAATTGAATCCATCGTTCAGCAACGTCAGCTCTTCCGTGGGCCTGAGCTCGGAGTAAATCATGAAGTATTACTACCGTTGGTGAATCGAAAGCCACCGACGGGGGAATATTTTGTGTCTAACCTGACCCGTTCGGGAATCTATCCTCGCATTTCCTTCACTCCGCGAGCCACCAGGGGAATTGCTCTTAAGGAGGTGCTTGGAACAAAATCACGGTTTAGTGAGTTTCTTGATAGTTTTGATCGCAATAGTTTTTATATGCGTTTCTTTGTCTACCCTGATAGTTACGAGATATACATGGCAGCAAGAAAGGCGGCTGATAAACGTGCCATTCTTGCCGGATGGGAACCGCAAGATGACGAGTGGGTCTATACAACCCATCTAGGCGGGAGTTTACTATTTGGCCCGAAACCACCGCCTGCTAAACCTAATCCGAACCCGCCGTCACCCCGGCCGGCCCCCAAGTTAATCGACTAGTCCTTCAGCACCAAATCGGCTTGAGGCAACGCAAGTGCGTACTCAAGTAAATGCCTTGCGATAACCGCTCCATTCGACGACGTCTTGATGCTTCACCGTGGCACAACCTACTTTTGTGCAGGCTGGAGACGGCGATCAAAAACAAATGGATCTTTGAGAGCAGGCTTTACAGTAATCCTTAATGGGGGCGCCACGCCTCCTTGATCAACCTGTACGCGTGTAATAATTTCTGTCCCAAACGGTTTATCCTTAATCCATTTATGGCCATCCCCATGAAGGTACAACACCGGCACCTTCGCTTTTTCCACGAGAGCAACGAAGGGGGTAAAGAAATCATTATGATTTACAAACGGATGCGCGTGACCAAAAAGCACCAGGGCCTGATACGAACCATGATTGGCATTAATGACCGACTTGAGCCAGCTGACGTTTTGCGCATGTCGCAATTTCCACTCCGCTTCATCATGCACTCGTCCACCGACTAGATTGATCCCAACAAAAAGGACGCCATGAAGACGAAAAGAGAAGTTCTCGTTGCGAACTTCTTGTCGTTTTACCTGAAAATCATATTCCCAGTTCTTGTCGAAGTTGTGAAAGTGCTTCAACCAGTATTTCCAAGCAACACTAGGCATCATGCAATCGTTCCACTCATTGTCACCAGGAATAATGAATGTCGGTGTCTTCGACTTCCGCAACATCGAACTTACTTTAATGTAGACCTCTTCATCACAGGGCGAAGCACCGTTTTTTATATCCCCAAGGTGAATTAGAAAGCGACCATCCGTCGGCAAATTCTCGATTTGTTTTGGCAATAGCCGATCTTCGTTTGGAGCATACGGAACGTCCCCCATAGCATAAAATGTTACCTCCGATGATTGCTCGCCTATCAAGGAGTTTGTCGCCAGAGTAACCAGAGGAGGTGCACCCCAGCTTTGTTGAGTTACTAATAAAGCAAAGCTGAGAAGAGATGAGACTATGAGAACTTTCATGACTGGAGAGTTGACCTTAAAAGTGAAATCGTGTTCGTCGGCATCCTGACATGACTCAGTTCCTAAATTGCCGCATTAGCTTATGTTTCCAAACACTTCGGGAGACGACAATATCCCCAACAAATATTTTCTTGCATATAATCGCTTCGATCTGCCAGCGAGAATTCCATTTGTAGCATGTCGAATGGTAGCGTTCAAATCGATTACCGTTCCCAGAGTAAGCCTGTAACAAACGTACTGTAATAGTTTTAACCACAACACATCTGTTTTGTAGCAATTCCAACACTAACCACAATGTTTGCAATTCCCGATAATGTTCGATAGTGAGGCATCCTAAGTGATGCTTTAATCGAATCTGAAAAACCATAATCGGAGCCCTACCCATGAAAAAGTTCATCATTTTATTTTTGTTTAGTTCCATCTTATTTGCTTCCGGATGTGCTGAGGACACCAGCGAGCTTAACTCCGAAGCAACGAATTCAACCGATGTAACAGTCGATGCCGTAGACGACCAATAAAGTATTGGTTCCCCATGCTATCTTTTCTTTGCCTGTATATAACGTTGATCTCGCTGTGCACGGCGATGGTAAATGCTGGCAGAGGTGGAAGTTTTATTAAAGGCCTTGGTGTAGGTATTCCTGTCGCCGTTCTATCTGCCTTAGCTTTGTGGGGGCTATTGCATTTGTTTGTACAAAGCGTAACGGTTTAATCGCTGGAGACCGGTTCAGAACACAGGCCTTTTTCCGTCCCGACCAAGCCTGGTTGGTACTAGTTCATGCCCGACTATGAAAGTAAGGGAACAATACGCCCGAACTGACGGTGTTCCAAATCGCAGCGTTAATTCTGCCGACAATTTGGTTGTGTTTAGGTTCGATGATTAACGGTGTTGTTTGAAAATAAAGGGCCCGATGCATGCAAAAGCATGACCGCTCTGACGAATAGTCCCACAAAGAGTCGGCGTTTCACTATTAAGGCGCTTTTATTCTGGACGGCTGTTGTCATCGGTGCCGTACCAGTTGCAATGGCGGAACCAAACTTCCCAATAACGGCGGTGTTTTTTGTAGGCATCTACCTTACCGTTGTGTGTGGACTCGCGACCCTTATACGCATCCCCAGATCTCTGGATGCCTGGATTCCGTTAGCAGTCGCCTTAACACCATTCGTTCTTTTCCGAATAGGAATCTATCTGCTTCCTCCAAGCCTATATAGTAAGTTCCTGCACGCATTACTATTCGCCGGCCTACCTGTTGGGATTTTCTTGCTGGTTCGCAACGTGAGGCGTATGAAACGTAACGGTTTTTCGTTAACGGTTTTCGTGTATCATTTAGGCGTTTGGCTAGTCTGGATTGGCATCTCGCTTGCAGGCATCTTCATCCCAATCTGAGGAAATAAATGGGATTATCGCTTAACCTACGGTTTCATGGGATCTGCTCAACGATGACTAGGCCAGTGGGCGATGAGGGAGGCGCGCGGTGGTGCTCATAAGGCTTTATATACAGAAGCAACGTTAGAGCAGGGCATTTCTCGGATGGCGTGCGAGTATGCAACTTAGTCCGGTAGTTGCCTTGCTGATCCAGCGTTGAGACGAGATGAGTGATGAAGAACAACTGGCTATACAGGTTATTATTGACTGGGAGGAAGTGATGGAAAGTATCACTCCAACTTCCGAAGGATCTCTTCCTGAAGATTCATAGACTCTGTCCGCGAGAGGATCTACTGAGAATATATATAAGCAAAGAATTGACGTCTCTTTCATTTTCGTTTTGCATCGCTCCTAGCAAGAGACAAATTTACGCCTCCGCTCAGGTATGATGGGCTATATGATATTCCGTAAGTGTGAAAACATTATGAATCGATTGCTGATTTTAATCGTGCTAGTCCTTCTCGGGTGTAGAGATAGTGAGCCTGAACAAATCATTAAGCAGGTTGAACCAGGCGTAATAATCACTGACGAGCAGGCAAAAGAATTAAGTGCGAAACCCGGAGGACTCGTAGTCCTGAGCCATATAAACTCCATTACCGATAATCAGGCTCAGATACTGGGTACTGTAAATTATTTACAATTGGACGGGGTGAGTGTTCTTACTGATCAACAAGCAAAAGGCTTAAGCCAGGTTCGGATATCTCTCGCGATAGGCCTAACAACGCTTACTGACACTCAGGCTAAAATTCTAAATCGAGTCAAGATCCTGGAGTTAAGCAGTCTAAGGCAATTAACCGACGAGCAGGCGCTAATACTTGGTAAAAAGCGAGGAGCACTTTACCTAAATGCCCTAAGCACATTGACAACTCCACAAGCACTACATCTTGGGCAACTCGAAACTCTTTCTCTTTTATCAATAAAAAGTATTACCGATGAACAAGCCGAAGCTCTAAGTCAGGTGAAACGGAACCTCTGGTTGGGCATAAATTCGATTACAGATAGGCAAGCCAGTACTTTGAGTAAGGTCAGAAATCTAGCCTTAGATCACCTCACCAACATCAAAGACAAACAAGCCGAGGCTCTGAGCAAAGTACCTACTCTGTCTCTGCTGGGCCTAACAGCGATTACCGTCGAACAAGCCAAAAACCTGAGTAAGGTTGAAGACCTCACTATTCCAGAATCCCTCCAGCCCCTCATCGACAAATACAAGAACCAGTAGCACCAGCAGCCAAAGCTGCTCCATCTTTTGCCCTCTCTAACCTGCATGCGGTAGGATGTGTTTGGTAATCTGTTTTGGCCACACAGCGTTAATGGAATTAACATGCACCGATTCGCCCCCCTCATTCCCTTGTTTCTTTTCGTCCTGATCACACATTGCAGCGGTGCTGATTATTACATCGATTCGATCGACGGATTAGATACCAATGACGGTCTCTCGATACGCAAACCGTGGAAATCGCATATGAAAGTGGAGTCAGCCTCACTGGCGGCGGGAGATGTCGTCCACTTCAAGAAGGGATCTTCTTTCTCCGGCAATATTCGGATCAGTGCATCCGGCACAGCTGCCAAGCCAATACGGCTAACTTCCTATGGAACGGGCGAGCTGCCCAAGTTTACCAATCCCAGTACCCGCGATGCCAGCGGCAACGCGATTATCCTAGGTGGCGACTACATCATTGTAGAAAACCTGCATTTTCACGATACTCCGGGGGAGCACGTATCGGGGACGATCATCATGACGAGACTGGCCGCGCTCCGCATCGAACGCGGTGCGGATCATTGCATTATCCGAAACAATGAATTCATCAAGACTGGGCAGGGTATCATGTCAGCTGGCGAGCATACCTTGATAACCAAGAATTATCTGGATGGCCCGAGTTATGCACTGTGGCGAACGTCAAGAAGTAGCTGGGGGCCGATGGGGATACACTTAAACATCGGCAACCAGGAAGTGTCATACAACACTATTAAGAACTTCGGGACCAAAGATAGCCCATGGGGCTCGGATGGCGGCGCTATCGAAATCGATTGTGGCAGATATCACAAGAAGAACATCTATATTCACCATAACTACTCCGAAGGAAATGCGGGATTCATTGAATCCAGCTGGGACTACGATTGGCCGCCTTTTCGACAGGAAATCCACAACTGGAGAGTTTCCTTTAACGTGTGCTACGATGGGCAGTCATGGCTGTTCCTGTTGGCGCCATGCACTGGCATCTATTTCGATAACAATACGATAGCCCGATACAATGCGTTCGGCAGGTCCCAAAATGCCGGCGCCCGCATTGATGTCCGCGGGGGAAGCCCTATCGGTAAACCTTCGGGAGCCCATTTCCGGAACAATCTGTTTATCTATTCGTCCTCTCCTTATACCGGCAACCGAGCTGGCGGTGCCCTGAAAACAGCCAACTGGTACTCGAAGTATAAACAGCCCGGAATTAAATATCCGGGTGACAGCAACCAGGCAGGCAGCGGCGATCCGGGCCTTGTCGATCTTGAGAAACAAGACTACCACCTAAAAGCCGATAGCCCATTACGCGGCAAAGCGATCAACCTCAGTGAGTTCTATAAATCGGACTTCGACGGTCGACCATTGCCTAAGACTGGCAACTGGGATATTGGTGCGCTTCAATACAACGCGACCAAGATGACCAAAACATTGCAGCCGAAAAGGTAGAGTCGAGTTTACTAAGCCCTCTATTTGGGTTCAGTCGTTGACTTCAGTAGAAGGAAGCTATCAACGTTGCGCGAATGATCGATGTTATAGCCGGGCGAGAAGGCCCTAATTTATTTGGGGATAGGAAGTAAAAGCGGTCTTAAAGTAGGACAACAATTAATCGCTCTGGCCGTCAAGAAGTATATCTACCATCCCAAATCGGGATTCGTCCTCGATGTAATTATTGAAGAATTGGGGAAGCTTACGGTTACTCAGGTTCTTTCAGCTACCACCGTATGTACAGCAGATCCTGGCATTGGCCTACAAGTCGGTGACATTGTTAGAGTCTAGCTCTCGAAAATCGTGACCGACATGAGAATCTCAACCTAGCTAATTAAAAACAGTACGCCCCTGCATCACGATTGACACGGGGCGTACTGTAAAAGACTTCTTACCACTCTAGCGTTAGGTCAATGAAGTCCCAAAGAAGTGAGCACGACACCTTGGAACTTGGCTTCTTACGATCAGGCCCCTCCCTCGTTTTATCCGGGCCATTCACTCCGCTTGGTTCTGAATTGCGATAGACATCAGGCCCTGGAAGAACGGTACCTCCAAATTCTCGTAGTGCAACAATAATCTTCTCCATCCGAGTTTTCGGGTCTTTGATATGGCTTGCCAGGACCAGTTCGGCTTTAAGTGCTTTTTGCTGTCCTAGAGATAGCCGTGCCAGATCCGTCGCAAATCGTACAACGTCGCTATTTTCGATACCGCTCGTATCAATCCTTAAGACATGTTTACCCATTGCTTGACGAAGCGTTACTTCGTGTCTATCCGGGCCATCTCCATCGGCGAATTCGGCACCAATAGAAATCAATGGTTGAAGCATGGTCATAATAGCAATCAGTAATGCTACGTTTTTGTGATGTCTCATCTCTTTATCCCTTTGTCTGGTTTACCCCTTCATGCGTATTAACGCAAACACAATCAACACCGGACAGGAAATATGATTTGTTTAGGAAACTAATTCGCGTCCTGACTTCTTGTCACCTGGCTGCGTTCGATGGGGTTGGCATTTACTATGTGGAATTAGTGTTAGAGCAGGGCACTTCTCAAATGGCGCAGGCGGTCGATAAAGAATTTCAGTTCTTGCAGATATGGTTAGAAGTGTTATTCCTTTGGACAGGATAGAATAACACTTGTTAAGCCAAGCATATAAAACATCTATCCTGTTGGTAACAGCTATGATTCGTTCACTTTCTTTTGTTCTGTTGGTTACGCTCTTATTCCATTCTCAAAAGCTGGAGGCTCAATTCCTCGATCTGCCACCGCTTAGAGATTTGCCACGAATCGACAGAACATCGCCGAGACCTGACCCGAGTGTACTGCGGAATTCCGCTTTCATCCTGAAGATGAAAACTCACCTGGTCAGCGGTAAAGGTTATGTGATTCTGACGGACCATGACTCGCCAGAATTCCTTTCTGCTATCGATAAACTATCAGAATATCGTAATGGAGAGATTTTACGATTAGATGACTTGGGATCAGTTACAGAAATTGGAGGACGAACTTCGCTCCAAAAACGACTCTTGGAATTGAATCCAATGTATGTGGCAGTCGCACCAAAAATGGATTCCTATCGAGAGAATGTTTTATTGGGTTTATGGGAGGTTTTCAGCTCGTTGGACAAAGATCCGTTCATCGATGTATATCCCGGTATTCTCTTAGCCTCCAATGCTGAAAATTTTCAACGACTCATTGACCGCTGCATAAATTACCAAACAATCCCTCAAAAAGCCCTGCGTCCCATGGCTATTAGCCAGGTTCCTTCGGTCATGGAAACAAGATCTCTGCAGAAAGCCGGTATCTTAAGAGAAATGTTTGCCGAATACGGCTTAAATACTCCCGCGATAGCCGTCTATACTCCAGCAGCTAAGAATGCTGCGAAGTTGGAAGGGAAGGACTTGTGGAACGTCCATCTTACAAGTAAAGGAGACTATCTAGAATCATTCTCAGCAAAACCTGAGCGGGCTCTTAAAGCTGCTCAACTTGTTGTTATGCACGGTCATGGTATCCCAGGAATGTCCTGTTCCATTGACATTAACGGGATTCCAAGTAACTCAGCAAATAGAATCGTCTTAACAGGGTCATGTTTCTCCGCAGTCCCCGTCAAATCCGATCTTCCTAGACTATCTTCTGCGCCTGGGGGATATAAAGTGGATGCTCGTCCTGCCTTTGCACTGGAGTATTTGGACAAGGAAGCAGTCGTCTTCTTTGGACATATGCGACTTAGTTCCGGCTTCCCACATCTTTTCCCTGTGCTGGAAAACTGGATGCAGGGAAAGAGTGTTGGGGTCGCCTACCAAGAGCTTCTTAATGCGATAATCGATATGCGAGGGTTTCGAGCTGGTGAATTTGTGGTCCCCACGCCAGTCACACAACGCGGTATCAGACAAAACAGTATGCTGTACGTGATTTTTGGAGATCCAGCAATCAGGCCGTTCGAAAAATTGGAAAAGTAAAGTTTCCATAAACCTCCTACGCAAAAATAGGAGGCTCTATAAAAGAAGGCATTCCCCATCATCGACCTTCAGGGTCTGTCACAGGAAAAGCCTCTAGTGGGCGATGAGTGGGTTAAGAGCAGCTCATAGCTTAATCTTCCTAAACCAATCATCAATCTATCAATTCCGCTTCGGCTGATCATAAACACATGGGTATGAATGTTGATGGGAGGAGAGAATATAGTCTATAGGCACTTTAAGCACTTGCTACAAAATAAGTTGAATGTAGCGTAATTAACACTTTCGATTGCGTTGTGTGATTCTATAGTGTTTCATTAGCGTTTTATTCGCAAATCTAACAGAGAGGGAATTGGCTTGAATAAACCAACTGAACACTCAGGTGAGGAATCCACCTCAAGAAAGACTCACAGTTTGAAGGTCTTCGGCAGATCGATTTGCTACTCGGTCACGTTCATTTATTTGATAAGCTTACATCAACTAGAAATCGAGCGATTTTCCTCCGAAGTGATTTTCGATAGTCTACGGAACACTTGGACCGCTTCAATCGTTGCAGCGATTGCAATTCCAATCGTCTGGGCGATTGCAGGATTCGTTGTTCGAAAGAAGAACGTGAGAGTTCTTTCGCGTAAACAAACGATTAGTTTCTTATCCAAATCGCTCGCTTTCATTGTCTTGTTTTCGGTCACTATCCCATCCCTGATCGAAGGATGCGGTAACACTTTTCCCATTTCAACTGAAACGGTGTTCTACTTTTTATTGTTGGCAATGTGGACGTTTTTCCTCGCCCTAACAAATCTTTCAAGCTATCGCGAAGAGCCAAGCCGTCAGTCCGTGTTCTTCTTATGCCTTACCGTAATAATACTCATCGCCTCGTTTTGGGCACTTTGGGTGATCGTTGATGCTATCGCGGCATCTGCGTTGACTTAACTAACAGCTAGGGGCGTGGCAATTTCACAGCCAAAGCGTGGCTTTAATTTCTCCACTGCTAACGCAAAGTTAACTAATTAAACGGTTAAACTGGGCTCGCCGCACCTGCTAGAAGTGAATAGTAAAATCCTGCCCCCGAGGTTAGCATCCCGATAATTGCTAAATAAAGTTCTCGAAGATTCCGTTTTCTTATGAAACGAATCCAGTAGAACAAGCTAACAACTCCAGTTACCACCACCATACAAAGCAGTCTTGATAGCAAGAGTCCATAGTTTGCCACGTCCGGCTTAGGGTATCCAGGAATCGCAAATGGCAAAATCAGTGCGATAGCAAAACAAAGAGAAATTAACCACGGGCAGCGATTTACCAACGGTATCGAAGAGCTACTTTTACGCGAAATACGTTTTCTGGTAAATCCCTCTAACATGAACCAGATGAATAAAGCTACCAACTGGTGGCAAATAATGTTAGCTGTAAAAAAAACGGCTTCGTCTTCCGATCTCATTACTCACCTGCAACCATGCTTAACTGTTAAACTCCGAATGTATCTTTATTGAGAGATTGGAAGACGCTCCCCCAATGTTATTCCGTTGACTTTTGATTTAACAAAGCAAGAATTTCAGTACGGTTACGGACTCGAGCCATTTCTAAGGGGGTCTGTCCGTCTCTTCGTGGTGTGTTAACGTCCGCTCCGGCATCGATCAGAATTTTCGCGGCCTCCGTACTTCCTCTGGTGATTGCTCGATGAAGAGGAGTTTCCTGATCTTCACCCCCGGCCTGATTAATATCCGCGCCCTCAGCCAATAGCTGTTTGATAACATCCACTTCATTACGTTCGGCTGCCTTATAAAGTGGCGACTCCGTTGACTCTTGATTAACCGATAGTGGGACTTCCGTTGCTTGTGGCTGCTGCTGTTCGGCATCCGGCACTTGATCCGACTGCGAATCGGCACATCCGGAAACAAATAGGATCGAACTAAGCAAGAGTAGAATGACGATCTTTTTCATAGGTAGAGCTCCGATTTTAATTTTTCGTTATCAATTAAAGCATCACTTTGGATACCTCATTTCATCTACCATTATCGGAATTTGCAAAATTTGTGGTTAGTGTTGAACGAGCTACAAAACATGTGTGTTGTGGTTAAAACAGCTACCGTCTGCGTTTACCAGAGAGCAAAAGATGAAGCGACCAGAAAACACGTTCAATCTAATGCTAAGAAGAGAAACAGCGCCCTACCGGCCCTTGCTTGGTATCTTTACTAAAAGCAGGCGACAACAAATGATAGTTTTATCTCCCTGAGGGCCGAGTTATAGAATGAAGAACACTGATCCTACACCTACCGAAGTCACTTCCCAACCGGAACAGCCAACAGTTGTCTTGCCAGAGAATATTCCATCCGAACACACATTTGTGCTTAAAGGCAAGTTTAATGGTTACGAAGGAGAGTGGCATCTAGCTTTAACGGATGCTGCCTCATATTTATATGCTAATTCCTCTAATTGCTACGTGATTCCTAGGGACGAAGCCTGGGACCGCCTATTTGGTTTTATGGGGAACATAACCATTAAGGTTGCGGGCCAATCGGAAATGTTCCAGATTGTGAAACAAGTTGATTCAGAAATTTTCAAGAAGTGGAAAGGCCCACCATCTTTAAGACATCTAGAGAGTTCCTCTGCAGGGCCTTTTGTTTTCATTATCATCTGTGGCTTGATAGAAATAATGCAGGCAATGCCGGCTGCAGCCGACCCGTCGATTGGTAGTTCCGCTCAAAATCTAAACTACTTTGGGTTGGCTATAGGGTGTCTTTTTATCGGTTACGGCAGTTTTAGGCAGTTGTGTAAACCAAGAAGGTATATGTTTCTGATCGATGCAATGCTATACCTCATTTTCGCAATTTCTATATTCCTAGACATCTCCAATGGCAGCAGTCCCTGGTGGGGCTTGATGGTGGCTGGTTTACTTGTAGTTTGCCAAGGACGCCTTAGAGACTTTTTTCGCTTTAAGATACTGCGCGGCGAAAACCATCGTTATGAACCACTAGAACGCAACGCAACGAAGACTAAGGACAACGTCCCAGATGCAACAACTGGAAATCAGTTTCGCGAAAACTTTAAGAAGCTCTCTTCTTAAAGCAACTAAATGAGTTTCATACGCAACCAAGCCATCACCGGCTTTGGTTGCGTATGAATGACATTTAATGACTGAGCGGTAACTTATGACATACTAGAGTTCGCTGGAATTTACATCAGGAACCGGTCAATAGCACCTAACTGATCTAAGCGGTTTCGCTGCATCGTCAGGTCCAGGTCCCCATAGTGCTCAATTGGGTTGCCGTAAGCATTAAGCAATGTTGTATACCAATTGCTCAGTGTCTTGTGACCTTCAGTACCGTGGAACGGCAGGCGAATGTAGCGGCCTGCCAAATCAAGCCTTGAGTGCTTTCCAGTCAACATGATCATAGGGGCTTCGGTATCCGGGCCATGGTGTCCGGCTCCGGTTTCAGGCAGATAGATAATGGTCGTGTTGTCAAACATGGTACCGTCACCTTCCGGTATCGCCTTCAGTTTGGTGACCATGGTCAGCACTTGTTTCATGTGATGCGTTTTGATGGCATTTCGCATTTCGGCGGCATCTGAGATCTGACCACCGTGCCCAATTTGATGGATGCTCGTTTTGGTTTTATTTTCAGGGAGCGAAGTAATATCGGTACCGAGGTCGTCAATTGTGTATGTAACGACATTGGTTAGTCCCGATGCCAGGGCTGAGACGATGACGTCGGTAAAGGCTGAATGTTTCTGTGGAAGTGTAGCGTCTACGCCGCCGTTGGCATGGATAGGGTCAATTTCGGGTAGGAATTGTTTAATCTTTTGTCCGAGTGATTCGACTCTTGCGTTTCGGTTGCTGATGGACTGTAGTGATTTGACCTGACTATCTATTTTTTGACGTTCATCTCCGTTGAGGCCACTTAGGCGACGTTTTTCCTGCTCCTGCAAATAGTTTAGTAATGCCTGATCCGATTCTGCTTCACTTGTATTGATGACAGATTTGAACAATTCCTGATACGCGGTCATCGGGTCTGCATAACAATAATTGCGTTGCTTGGCTGCTGGCGCTGAGTATCCTGAGACGATACCAGTGCGATGGTCTCGCCCATGAGGTACGGCAAGCGACATTTCGACATGTCCGAATGGAGACGGAAATAATTTAGCTAATTCAAAATCAACGGTTGCCCACTTGATATTACTCAGGATATCTCGGCCGGCCTTATAGGCACCCATACAACCGGAATATGAATAATGCCCCCCACCGCTTACAGCCATCGAGATACCATGGAGAATCGTCATGTTCTCTTTGTAGTCGTTTAACAGGGTTAACCACTCAGGTAGGTCATGTCTGCTCAAATCAACTTCGAAGGCTTCCTTCTGCTCATGTTTTCTCAACTCTTCACTGGAAAAGCTGGGAAGCCCGAATTGGCTGGTTAGATTTCCATTGGATTTACGAATGAAAATAAATCGATGAGGCGTCTCCCTGACGGAATCACTCGCCACAGCACCAAGGTGGTTAAAGCAGGGCATCAACACCAGACTTGTTGTTCCCAAGGCGGTCGATTTCAAAAGCTCTCGTCGGTTAATCAGCATGATTTAATCCTTGCTCATTTTTTCGGTAGATGAAGGAGTCGGAGGTTAGTAGCGACACAATAACTTCATCAAAACTGCCCTTACTGTCCAGATAAGCTGCGTCGGCATCGATTAAAGTCTTTGAATCAGATAACGACTCATTACGCCCTAGAAAGTAACGAAATGCATGACGTATCACTGACTGCCGAACTTTGTCTGACTTGGCCAGACGATCAATAAGGTCAAATGCGTCTTTTACATCGCCATCAAGGTCTTCGTTGCCTGTGCCAATCAGTTTACCACGTGGGTCAACAGGCAGTGTTTTGTAAATCGGTAGCGAAGCGCCGAACTCGTTAGTTTCACCTCGTAAAGCTTCTTTAATCAGGTTATCTGGATGCTCCAGTTGCTCTTCGCTTCGATAACGACCAAAATCGTCGAATATTTCAAATGCAAAACCAAGTGGGTCCATTTGTTGATGGCATCGCCAGCAATAGGCGTCACCAGTACGTATTTCCATTCGTTGCCTGAGAGTCTTGTGATGATCGGGGGGGATAACGGCATCAACCGTAATGGGGACATCCGGAATAGTACCTGCAAGAAGTTTTTCGCGTATCCACTTGCCCCGATGAATTGGATCTGTTTCCAGATTTTGTGAATGAGCAATTAGCCATGCCGGATGAGTCAGTAGGCCTTTGCGATTAGGGATGATAGCCGGTTGCTGAGTCGGATAGTCCCAAGTTTTCCAGTTGATATTCCAGTAGGAAGTAACCTGTTCACCTCGCATTTGCTGGCCAGTCCTTCCTAACACGTTTCCTCCATGCCAGAATCCCATAGCCATTTTCATATAGGGCATACCGTTAGATTGCCCATTTTCAAAATGGCGCTCTAATACAGGCATCATTCTCTTCAAAACGTTCAGCAAGGCCTTGTCATCACCACCTTGTGCTTTTCGGAATTCCCAAATCGTCAGCATAAATTCTTTGTGAGGTGCAATGTCTTTGGGTTCCCATGTCGTCCAGTCATGTGCTTTGAAATACTCATAAACCGTTTTCATTTGTTTTGCCCCGGCCGACATTTCGTCGTTGTCTCCGGAGTGATAAACGAAAAACTGTTTGGTTGTGAGTAATTCTTCAATCACATTGCTGTCTTCTTCAAGGATGTATTCGACCAGCATGTCCGCTTCATCAATCAGTCGGCTAACAGCCTGTTCGTGACGCCCCGCACCAAAACGGGAATCGTCTTTGAATACTTTTTGAGCA
>Ga0208624_1000990_pt1 | contig 14012 bp, 12 predicted proteins | sample Knorr_S23_td_DCM_FD_185607 | JGI IMG/M metagenome (GOLD analysis project Ga0208624, IMG submission 185607) | Marine microbial communities from Southern Atlantic Ocean transect - Knorr_S23_td_DCM_ad_71m_LV_A (SPAdes) (version 2) | ecosystem: Environmental > Aquatic > Marine > Oceanic | place...
CGACAGGACCAGAAATTCAGATTTTAGATATTACATATTCTGACGGGTCAAAACCAAATCCTAAGCATAGTGCGGGGGCACTCTATGATTTAATAGCCCCAGAAGAAAATGTAAATAAAAAGGCGGGTGAATGGAACTCGTTTTTGATTACGATTGATCATATTAAAAATTATGGCGAAGTAATACACAATGGTACGATTGTTTCTAGATTTATGTTAAGTGGTGATAGCTGGGACGAAATGGTCAAAAATTCAAAATTTTCAAATTTAGATGACAAAAGTTTTAGTCATGGAGATTTTGGAAAATTTAAAACAGGTCACTTGGTAATACAAGACCATCCGGGTATCATTTCTTACAGAAACATGAAAATTCTAGAGTTATAATTAATGGAAATTAAAAAAACTTCTAAGCAATATGATGTAATTATTGTAGGTTCTGGTGCTGGAGGTGGTATGGCTACTAAGGTTTTGTCTGAAGCTGGATTAAAAGTCGCTGTGGTAGAGTCCGGACCGTACTACGACCCTGCAAATCCCGAACAGATGACGCAACTTAAGTGGGCTTGGCAGTCACCAAGAAGAGGAGCAGGAACCACCAGACCCTTTGGTGATTTTGATCAAGCATATGGAGGTTGGGATATTGATGGTGAACCCTATACCCAAAAGGATGATACCAATTTTAGATGGTTTCGATCAAGAATGTTGGGTGGTAGAACCAATCATTGGGGAAGAATCTCTCTAAGATTTGGACCTAATGATTTTAAGAAAAAATCTATAGATGGTTTAGGAGAAGATTGGCCTATAACTTACAACGATTTGAAGCCTTATTATGACAAAGTAGATAAATTAATTGGAGTTTTTGGAACTAAAGAAAATTTATACAATGAACCGGATGGTTTCTTTTTGCCACCACCAAAACCCCGACTGCATGAATTGTATTACATAAAGGCAGCTAAAAAAGCTGATATAAAAGTAATTCCCTCAAGACTTTCAGTGATTACAAAGAGAATTAACAATGACAGGGGAGTTTGTTTCTATTGCAATGGTTGTGCTAGAAGTTGTAATGTTTATGCCGATTTTTCATCGGGTTCCTGCTTAATATTTCCTGCCCAGAACGCAGGAGGTCAAATCGATCTTTATGTAAACTCTATGGTAAGAACAGTTGAAACTAATTCAGAAGGTAAGGCCACTGGCGTATCCTATATCAATAAAGATGACGGTAATGAGTATAAGTTGAATGGAAAAGTAGTGGTTTTGGCAGCATCTGCGTGCAGTTCTGCAAGAATTCTTCTAAATTCAAAATCCAAGCAACATCCAAATGGCTTGGGCAATAGTAGTGATTTAGTTGGAAAATATCTTCATGATTCAACTGGAGGAGATATGATGGCATTTTTGCCACAGCTTACAAATAGAAAAATATATAATGAGGATGGTGTTGGAGGAATGCATGTTTACTCACCTTGGTGGCTTGATAATAAAAAATTAGATTTTCCGAGGGGTTATCATATAGAGGTTTGGGGTGGCATGGGTGCCCCAACTTATGGTACAGGTTTTAATGTGAATCATTTTAATAAATTTTTTGGATTGAAAGCTGGTGGATATGGTGATGTATTAAGGTCTGATATGAAAAAATATTATGGATCTACAATTGGATTTTCAGGACGCGGAGAATCAGTTGCAATGAAGAGTAATTATTGTGAAATCGATCCTAATAAGGTTGATAAATATGGTGTTCCTGTATTAAGATTTAATTATAAATGGACTGATTATGAAATAAAACAAGCAAAACACATGCAGGATACTTTTGAAGAAATTATTCACAATATGGGTGGTCAACCTTTATGGAATAAGCCTGGTATTGAATCAAATTATGGTCTAACAAAACCTGGTGAAATTATTCATGAGGTCGGTACAACCAGAATGGGTAATAACCCAAAAGAATCTGTTGTTGATCAATTTGAGAGAATGCATGATGTTGATAATGTTTTTGTTGTTGATGCTGGACCTTTCGTTTCACAGGCAGATAAAAACCCAACATGGACCATTATGGCTTTAGCATGGAGGGCTTCTGACCATATTGTTTCCGAGTTTAAAAAACAAAATTTTTAATGAAAAGAAGAGATTCAATCAAAACTATAACTCTAGGGGCAATAGGAGCTTCATATTTATTAAATGGTTGTTATGGTGTTACTCAAGAAAAAATAAAGAGGTCTTTAACTCGATATCAATATGGGAGAACACCACAAGAAAAATTATATGATGACAAACTCTTCAACCAAGAATTTTTTACTGATGAAGAACTGACAACCTTGAATAAATTATGTAATTTAATTTTACCTCCCAATGATTATGGATCAATCGAGGAAGCTGAAGTTGTCCAACTAATCGAATTTATGGCCAAAGATATTCCCTCATATCAAAAGCCTTTGAGAAATGGAATTGATTGGATAAATGAACAAAGTGAATTAAATTTTAACCAAAAGTTTATTGATATTTCCGAAAATTCACAGAAGCAGATTATTGATAAAATAGCATATTATGATCCCAACCTAGATATGAATGATTTGCCAGACGAAGTTCAATGGTTTAATTTATTACGAAATTTAACCTTAACAGGATATTTCACCTCTGAAGTTGGAATTAAAGAACTTGGTTATAAGGGAAATAGTCCAAATGTCTGGGACGGAGTCCCCCAAGAGGTGTTGGATGACCATGGTTTAAGTTATGACGAAGAATGGTTGTCAAAATTTGTAGATCAATCGAAAAGACTTGATACTGCTAAATGGGATGAAGATGGTAATTTAATCTCATAAAAAAAGCCGCATTAAACGGCTTTTTTTAAGGCTAAAATTTTATTTAAATATAAAAATTATAATCCTAACGCTTTATTAAATTCTTCCTCGGTAAATTGATTTCCGTAAAGAAGAGTTGAAAATCTATTAACTTCAGCAGCGATTTGAACAGCTGCCTTGATTTCTTCATCGGTCACTCCAACTCGTTTAGCAAAAATGATCTGTGCCTTTATACAATATTCACATTTTATTGCCGCCGATGCAGAGATTGCTGCAAGTCTCGCCTCTTTCGTTGTGGTGGGTCCCGATGAAAAAAGCTTATTCCAATCAGTAAAATATTGTGCTGCTTCAGATGCAATTGATTTTGGATACATTCTATTAAATGGACTTTTTTCAAGAAATTCCTGATAGTTTGACTCGTCAGTTTGCCCTAATGCATTTAATGATATAAATGCAAAAACAATTATTAAGATATTTTTTTTCATTTTTTTTAAATTAATTATAGTTAAATGTAAAAAAAAAGCCCCAATTTTTGGGGCTTATTGTGGTACCTCGCAGAATCGAACTGCGGACACAAGGATTTTCAGTCCTTTGCTCTACCAACTGAGCTAAGGTACCATTGCATTTTAGCACAGCAAATATAAACGTTTTACTAGATATTAAACAAATTGCTAAAAACTTGTTTAATTTTACCATTGCCCGATGAATTTATTAATTGACATAGGTAATTCAAACTCTAAAATTGCAATAACAAAAGATTATACAATTATCAAAGAAATTAATTCCTCAAGTAAATTGATTGAAAAAATAAAGGAATTATTTTCCAATTATAAAATTACCCATTCTTCAATGTCAAACGTTTCATCCACAGATAATGAACTAATTGATTTTTTAAAAAAGTATAGCTGTTTTTTTGATTTAAAAAAGAATAATCATTTACCATTTAAAAATCCCTACAAAGAAGGTTTGGTTGGTGATGATCGTTTGGCCTTAGTTTGTGCTGCCCACAAAGATTATCCCAACGAAAATGTCTTGATTATTGATATTGGAACATGTATAACATATGATATTAAAACAAAAAATAATGAATATTTAGCTGGCGGAATCTCACCCGGCTTAGGTTTGAGATATGATTCAATTAGTCAAAAAGCATTTTTAATAGAAAAAATCAATCCAACTTATCCTAAAAGCATAAGAGCATTTGATACAGAATCATCTGTTAATATCGGAACTTTATTGGGCACTCAACTAGAGATTGAGGGTTTTATTGAAAAATATTCTAGTGAATATGATGATTTGAAAGCAATTATAACTGGAGGAGATTCAAATTACTTGTCAGGTAAGATAAAAAACACCATATTTACAACTTCAAATTATGTTTTTAAAGGGCTAGAATACCTTATAGAGGCTAACAAATAACATGAACAAAATTTCCTTGCTTTTTATCGTTTTATTTATTCAGTTTGGTTTCGCTCAAAAATCAAGTTATTCTCCTTATTCATATTTTGGAGTTGGTGAAACAAATTTTTCAGCAACTGCAGATAACAAAATGATGGGTGGAAATACTGCTTATGTTGACAGTGTCTCTGTAAATCTCAATGTTCCTGCATCCCTTTCCAAGCTCAAGTTTGTTAATTATTCGGTCGGTGTCAATTTAAAAAATAATAGATATTCCACACAAGATAATAATGCAAAAACAACTACTGCCAGTCTCAACTATTTGTCAGTATCAATTCCTACCAAGCGTTTAGGATTTAATTTCGGGTTAAAACCAAATACCTCCGTTGGCTATCTTTTAGAATCCGTTGATGAAACGACTGATCCTGTCAGCACCAATAGATATAATGGCGATGGAGGTATCAACAGCGCTTTTTTAGGGATAGGATTTGAGTTGTTTAAAAACTTTGGTTTAGGGATTAGTTCGTCATATTCCTTTGGAAATTTAAATCACTATCATTCTAAAATATTAACTGATGTTGAGCTCTACACAAGGGTTTCAAGCGAATCATCATTAAGCGGTTTGAGCATTAATTTCTCAGCAGTTTTCCAGCAAAAATTCAGAAATAATATTAAGATATACAGTTCTTATGTATACCAACCAGAGTCAAGCTTAACTTCGAAAAATTCACAATCGATAAGAACTCTAAAACTTGATGGTAGTTTTGGAGGAGATACTGAAAATATTAATCTATCATTAACTGGAATGGATGAAACGAAATTTACTATACCCAGCTTTTCAAGTTTTGGACTAGGTTTTGGACTAGACAAAAAATGGTTTGTTGGTTTAAATTTCAAATCGGTCCAGGGCAATGGTTATAGAAATGAGTTCATGTCTTTGGACAATGTAAACTTTAATCAACACAACATATATTCCGTCGGGGGTTTTTATTTACCAAAATTTGACTCATTTACAAACTTTTTTGACAGGGTTACTTATAGGGCAGGTTTCAAATATATTGATGGTGGTTTGGAAGTAAATCAGCAAGACATAAAAGATTTTGGTATAAATTTTGGATTGGGTATACCAGTGGGAAGATTATCAAAGGCAAATTTAGGTATTGAGTTTGGTCAAAGAGGTACTGATGACTTCGGTTTAATCAAGGAAAACTACTTAAATTTTATGATTGGTGTTTCACTGAATGATTTATGGTTTATTAAATCAATGTATAATTAACTATGAAAAAAATTATTTTTTTAGTTTTTCTTGTATCACTGAGCAATTTGACATCTCAATCATCTGTTGATTGCAGCTCAAATTTGTCAATTTTTGCAGAATATTATAAGGTAAAGAATTATGAAGCTGCTTATGAGCCCTGGATGTCAGTTAGAAAAGAATGTCCAAAGATAAACCCAGCAATCTATTTTCAAGGATCTAGAATGCTTGATGAATTTATAAAAAAATCTGAAGGCGAATCAAAGAATGCCTATCAAAAGGATTTATTAAAACTTTATGATGAATGGCTAATAAATTTTCCAGCTTACAATGGAAGATCAATTGTTGGTCAAATTATGTCTAATAAGGCTCAAAAAATGATTGACTATAAGCTAGCATCTAAAAGTGAGATTTTTACATTATTTGAAGATGCTTATCAAACTGACCCTTTAAGTTTTGATGATCCTAAACCTCTTTACAGTTATTTCAAAACATACTTTGAATTATACAAAGATGGAGAGAATAACATAACCCTCAATCAAATATTTAATAAATATGAGGAGCTCTCTGAAAGGTATAATTCTATCATTGATGAATACTCTAAACAAATCGATATTATTATTAACAAAGAAAACTCTGGAATTGCACTTACGTCAAGAGAAAAAAGAAATAAAAGAGTTTATGAAATTAATTCTAATGCCTCCAACATCTATTTGAGAAATTTAAATGCAATCATTGCCAAGGAATCAACCTGTGAGAATTTAATTCCACTTTACAGAAAAAATTTAGAGGAAAATAAGACCAATCCAGTGTGGTTGAATAGGGCTGCTAGCAGAATGGATAGTAAGGAATGCTCGGATGATCCTTTATTTGTTGTTCTTGTTGAATTACTACATAACCTAAATCCATCTGCGAACTCAGCTTATTATTTAGGTTTATTAAATGATAAAAAAAATAATTCTGAGGAGGCTTTGAAATTTTATAACGAATCGATTGAGCTTGAAACCGACAATATCAAAAAGGCCAGAATTTTATACAAGATTGCTGCAAAATTTAAAAACACTAAACAGTTTTTTAAGTCAAGAAATTATGCAAGACGTGCTCTTGAGTTTCAACCTTCAATGGGAAGGGCACATTTATTAATTGCTAATCTTTATGCAAGCAGTGCAAACGGTTGTGGGAAAACTCAATTCGAAAAAAGATCTGTTTATTGGCTAGCAGAGAGAGAAGCTAGAAAAGCAGCATCCATTGATGCAACAATTAGAAAAACTGCATTAAAAGCTGCTGAAAGTTATTTAGGTAGAGCTCCATCCAAAACTGACATATTTACTGAAGGTAATTCAGGTAAAGTAATTACTTTTAATTGTTGGATTGGTTTATCTGTTACTGTACCAACCCTATAGACTTTGATGCGTATAATTTTTATATTTTTTACAGCTATAATAATTTATTCCTGTAAAAATGATTTTGAAAAAATTATTGATATAAATAAGTATGCAAAAACACCGGCAGCCATAACAGAAAACTTTACATTAAAGTACACAGATTCCTCAATTGTTAAAGCAATTTTAGACTCACCTTTAAACTTAGATTTTACAAATCAAAAATTTCCTTATGCTGAATTTCCTGATGGCTTAAATATTAGGTTCTACGAAAATGAACTAGATTCTACCAATGTATCTGCCAATTATGGCATAATATATTACAAAACAAAATTAGTTAGCCTAAATGGAAATGTTGTGATTCAATCATCTGATGGGAGTAAAATTAAATCAAGTCAAATATATTGGGACCCTGAACAGGAGTGGTTGTTCACCGAAGAAAACATTACTTTCTCGAGCAATGAATATGACATAAATGCTAAAATTCTTGATGCTGATAGAACCTTTAAGCTACTTAAAACAGGCCAATTAAACGGAAATTTCTTGTTTGATGATAACTAAATTACTATGAAGTATCACAAAATCTCAGAATTTGCATATTTAACCATTTCAATTGTAGTTTTTTTTGATATAATATTTCTAAAACAGACTTTAGATGGAAATGTCCCTCTTTTAGTATTAGGAGTTCTTTCTTTTTTAATGTTCCTTTTTAGAAGACATTACAGAAAAAAATTTAATAACAGAAAGAATTCCAATAAATAAATTCTGAGCGAAGGCTCTTTAAATAATTCTTTCATTGTACTTATGATAGATATTTGTATTTTCGTCATCTAAATTTTTTTTATGGCAGCTTTAGGTAGTTTAAGAAGAAACTCTTTTGTATTAATTTCTGTAATTGGTATGGCACTATTTGCATTTGTAATTGCTGGTGTCTTCGATGGTTCTGGATTTCAATCTCAAGAACCAATTGGTGAGGTCAACGGTAAAGAAGTTTCTCTTACAGAATTTAGAAATCAAGTTGATTTTTTAAAAAAATCATATAATTTTTCTGAATTGCAAGCCTTAAATACCTCATGGGATCAACTGGTTAGAAAGGAAGTTTTTAAACAAAGAATAGAACAATTAGGACTTGGGTCAGGAAAGGCGCATCTTGATTATTTCTTAGCAAATAATCCAAACTTTAACTCTGATGAAAGGTTTTTAAATGATATGGGTGTTTTTGATATTGACAAGTTTACAGATTTTGTTCTCAACCTTAAGGATTTTAACCCTCAGGGTTATAGTCAATGGACTCTACAAGAACAAGAATTTAAAAATCAAATTGATCAAAATAATTATATCAACTTACTAAAGTCTGGATTGAATTCATCAAATTTTGATGGTGAATTGGAGTTTTTAAAGTCAAACCTGTCTGCCAATATTAAATATGTAAAAATTCCTTACAGTTCAATACCCGACAGCTTGATATCTGTTTCTAATGCTGAGGTAAAGTCTTATGTTAATAAAAACCCAGATGATTTTGAGCAAAAATCAACCAGAGATTTTGAATACGTTGTATTTAATGAAATACCATCTGCTAATGATGAAAGAGACTTGAGAGATAAATTAAATTCATTTTTAAATGATCGTGAGGAATTTAACCCCGTTTCTAATCTAAACGAATTCGTTAAGGGATTCAAGAATACAACTGATTTTGAGTTCTATGTTGACGAGAATTCCGACATTCCATATGATTCCTTATATAGACCCAAAGGTTACTTTGGTTCAAATCATGCCCAAATGATTTTTAACTTGAATAATGACCAAATATATGGTCCATACAAAGACGATGGTTACATGAAGCTTTCAAGAATGTTAGAAAAGAAAAAAAACGGTAATGTTAGAGCTAGCCATATATTAATTTCCTATAAAGGCTCTCAAAATGCGGCTCCATCTATAGAGAGATCTAAAAATGATGCCAAAATTGAGGCAAACAGGTTACTCAGATTAGTGCGTATGAATTCTGATAATTTTTCAAGTTTGGCATTAGAGCATTCAGATGGGCCGTCTAGCTCTAGTGGTGGTGATTTAGGGTTTTTCCAAGAGGGTATGATGGTAAAACCGTTTAATGATTATGTATTTAAAAATAGTGTCGGAAGTATTGGTGTTGTAGAAACAGAATTCGGATTTCATGTTATTAAGGTTGTTGCAAAAGAAGATTTAGCAAAGGTTGCAACTATTGCTTTAAAGAATATTCCATCAAACTTTACAAGCGACTCTGTATTTAATGTTACCTCAAAATTTGAAATCGAACTTTCAAAATCTCAAGATCTTATCACCGCAGCAGATACTTTTGACTATGAGACAAAGTCATTGACTAATATTACACCTCTCGATCACGAATTACCGGTTTTAGGTAACCAAAGAAATTTAGTAAAGTGGCTCTTTGAAAATGACACAAATATTGGTGATTATAAAAGATTTGATCTGAGCTCTGGAGGATATGTTTTGGCCCAACTGAAAGCCATCACAGATGAAGGTTTAATGGATGTAAATTCTGCATCATTATTGGCACTGCCAGAAATTAGAAAAAATAAAAAGGCGGATATAATTTTAAAGGAAAATAGAAAATATAAGAATTTGGATGAATTAGCCTCTGAAAAAAATCTTGAAATAGTTTCAGTCTCAGCCATAACTCAAAGTTCACCGGTCGTCTCACAAGCAGGATATGAACCACTAATCATTGGAAATGCTTTCGGATTAAGTCCTGGTGAAACATCAGATTTTTTTGCTGGCGAGGATGGTGTTTATATGATTAAGTTAGTTGACATCAATGAAGTTGATAGCCCACCAACTTACATTAGTTTTGAAAATCAATTATCTAATAAACGCAGGTCTGCTGTGGAATCTAAAATTTTGGACTCTTTTAAAGATGGTTCCAAAATTATTGACAATAGGACTTTATACTATTAAAAAAAATCATTTCTATATTCCCAAAAAATACTTAGATAAAAAATAAAATAAGTCATACTCAAGCAAAATTTTAAAACAATACCAGTTAGTGTTCCTAAAATTGAGCCCAGGGCAGGCTTAAAGGAATTTTTTAAACTATTATTATTTATCATTTCACCTGCTACTGCACCGATTAAGGGGCCAAGTAATATTCCTAATGGACCCATCAGAAAAATTCCAATTAATAGACCTAAACTCGCACCAATTTGTCCTCCGTAGGAACCACCCAGTTTTTTTACGCCGTATATTGGTGTAATAAAATCTACTAAAAAAACTAAAATTGCAGCTAAAAGGGTTATTAAAACAAACTTCAAATTAAAAGGTACAGCATCGGTTAAATTTAAAATCAGTATTCCGAACCAAGATGTAATAGGTCCAGGAATTACAGGTAAAAAGCTTCCAACTATGCCTGTTAAACATAAGATTATACCAATGACAAAAATTAAAATGTCCATAAGGCTTTATTAAAGTAATTTTGTATTTTAAGACAAATGTCCATTTTAAAATTAAATAACATTAAATTTTTTTTCATTTTTTCTTTTTTAAATTTTTTTTCTTGTGATGTGCTTGAGAAAAAACCAAATGAAATGAGTGAAAAATTAATTTGGACAGCCAACGATGAATATCCAACAGTAATTGAATGTGAAAATGTTGTTGACACAAAAGATAGATTAAATTGTTTTTATGAATATTTAAATGAATATCTGTCAAAAAATTTAAAAAACAGTGATGATATTAAAAATTTAGAATTTAATGATTCCATTATGATTAAAATAATTGTTGATAAAAACGGAAACGTTTACCCATCGGAAATCATATTCAAAAATCCAGAATATAATAGTGAAAAAATTAACTCCATTATATATGAACTTCTTGACTCAATGCCTAAAGTTATTCCAGCAGTTAAAACTGACTATGGAGTCAAGGTAAAATCGCAATTTGATTTACCACTTAGTTTAAATATCAAAAAATGAGTTCAAAAATTATTTTAGGTATTGATCCAGGAACTAACATAATGGGATACGGTTTGGTTATTATTGAAGAAAAAAAGATATCTCTTTTGGATTTTGGTGAAATTAATATGAGTAAAATAAAAGATCACTCTTTAAAACTTGATAAGGTATACAAATCTGTAATTGATATTATTGACACTCATAAACCTGATGAAATTGCAATTGAGGCGCCTTTTTTTGGCAAAAATGTTCAATCGATGTTAAAACTTGGTAGGGCACAGGGTGTAGCTATGGCTGCCGGTATTTCCAGACAAATCCCAATTAAAGAGTATTCACCAAAAAAAATAAAAATGGCGATTACAGGAAATGGTAATTCCTCAAAAGAACAGGTTGCCAAGATGCTACAATCTATTTTAAAATTTGATGAGATTCCAAAAAAATTGGATTCAACTGATGGATTAGCAGCTGCAGTATGCCATTTTTATAATGAAAATAATGTTGTTGGCAATGTAAAGTACTCTGGATGGGGTTCATTTTTAAAAAATAATCCTGATCGGCTAAAAAATTAAATTTGGCAGGAATATACATACACATTCCATTTTGTAAAAAAGCATGTAGCTATTGTAATTTTCATTTTTCTACATCTACGGCCCTCTATGAAAAGATGATTGAAGCCATAAAAAAGGAAATTTCTCTGAGGTCAAAAAATTATAATGATGAAATTGAAACTATTTACTATGGTGGCGGTACTCCCTCACTACTAAAAATAAAGGATATAAATGATATTTTTGAATCCATTGAAAACAACTACAGGTTATCTAAAAATCCAGAAGTAACAATTGAAGCAAATCCAGATGACTTAACAAAAAGTAAGTTAAAATCATTGAGTACAACAAAAATTAATAGAATTAGTTTAGGGATACAAACATTAGATGACGATGCGCTCAAATTTATGAAGAGAGTTCATTCATCAAAACAATCAATTGAATCAATTGAAAATTCATTAGTATTCTTTAAAAACCTATCAATTGATTTGATTTATGGGATACCTAATTTAGGTTTACAAAGTTTAGATAAAGATTTAAGGTTATTACAATATTATGACATAAAACACGTTTCAACATATGCTTTAACTGTTGAACCAAAAACTTTATTAGAATATCAGATTAACAAAAATCTAGTAACTATGCCAAGCGATGAGGAGATTCATAGGCAATACATGCATATTAACTCATTTTTGACCAATGAGGGTTATATAAACTATGAAATGAATAGTTATGCAAAAAATGGATTTTATTCAAAAAATAATTCAGGATATTGGCTTCGAAAAAAATATATTGGAATTGGGCCTTCAGCACACAGTTACGATGGAATTTCTAGAAGTTGGAATATTTCAAATAACGCAAAGTATATTAGCAATATCAATGGAGATAAATTAAACTCCAAACGAGAGGTGCTTTCAAAAGTTGATATGTACAACGAGTATGTAATGACTGGATTAAGAACTATGTGGGGTGTTTCAACGACCTATATTTCAAAAAATTTTGGTGAAAAATTTTACGAACACTTTATAAATGGTTCAAAAAAACACCTAAAATTAAATAATCTATCCAAAAATGGAGATTTGTATACAGTTTCTACAAAAGGCAGATTTTTAACTGATGGAATTGCGGCGGAGCTTTTCCTTATTAAACTTAAATAGCTATTTTGTATAATGGTGGTAAAACTTTGTAATTGTTTCAATACCATTTAAAAAATTTGATACTCCAAAATGTTCGTTTGGAGAGTGAATAGCATCTGAATCAAGACCAAAACCCATTAAAATTGTTTTGCTTTTTAATATTTTTTCAAATTGTGCAATTATTGGTATTGAACCTCCATCTCTTGTTGGTATAGGTTCTTTTTTGAATACATCTTTGTAAGCTTTGGAGGCTGATTTATATGCTTTTGACTCTGTTGAAGTCAAATATGGTTCACCACCATGGTGTTCTTTAACCTTAACTGTTACATTAGGGGATGCTATTTTTTTTACATAATCAGAAAATTGTTTGCTTATATTTTTCCATTTTTGATTTGGCACTAACCTCATAGAGACTTTTGCAAATGCTTTGCTTGGTATAACAGTTTTTGAGCCTTCTTCAATATATCCACCCCATATTCCATTAACATCTAAGCATGGCCTGATTGATCTCCGCTCAATTGAAGAGTAACCATATTCACCTGAGGGACTATTTAATCCGACAGATTTTGCGTAATCAATTTCTGAAAAGGGTATAGATTCCATTTTTTCTCTCTCTAGTTTGCTGTATTCGATCACATCATTATAAAAGCCAGGTATCGTTACTCTATTTTGATTATCGTGAAGATGATTGATAATTCTTGATAATTCATTGATTGGATTAACTACTGAGCCACCATAGTGACCAGAATGTAAATCTCTATTTGGTCCGATCAATTCCAACTCCATGTAAGTCATGCCTCTCAATCCAATCGTAATGGATGGAGTTTCTTTGTCTATCATACCTGTGTCAGAAACTAAAATTATATCACATTCGAGTTTCTTTTGATTTTTTTCAACAAAAATTTCTAGATTATCACTTCCAATTTCTTCCTCGCCCTCAATCATAATCTTGATATTGCAAGGAAAGCCACCATTTTTATTCATAATCTCAAACGCCTTAATATGCATGAACATTTGTCCTTTATCATCACAAGCGCCTCTGGCAAATATTGCTCCTTCTGGATGTATCTGGGTTTTTTTAATTTGTGGTTCAAAGGGTGAAGAATCCCACAACTCAACAGGGTCAATTGGTTGGACATCATAATGACCATACACCAAAACTGTCGGCAATTCATTATCCACTATTTTTTCTCCATAAACTATTGGATGTCCCTTGGTTTCACAAATTTCACAATTTTCAAAATCATTGGCCTCCAAGTGATCCTTTAATAATTTAGCACAGCTTAAAATATCTTTTTTGTGTTCTGATTTTGCACTAATTGAGGGAATCCTTAATAGTTCAAATAATTCATTTAAAAATTTATTTTTATTTTTTTCTATGTACTCTTTTACCTTGTCCATCTTGGTTGTAAAATTAATAAATCCTCTTGTAGCTATTAAATTATCTTGCTTATATTTGCTTTCCCCTGCGGGTGTGGTGAAATTGGTAGACACGCTAGACTTAGGATCTAGTGCTTCACGGCATGGGGGTTCGAGTCCCTCCACCCGCACTTTTATTTTCTCT
>Ga0208624_1000991_pt1 | contig 14010 bp, 15 predicted proteins | sample Knorr_S23_td_DCM_FD_185607 | JGI IMG/M metagenome (GOLD analysis project Ga0208624, IMG submission 185607) | Marine microbial communities from Southern Atlantic Ocean transect - Knorr_S23_td_DCM_ad_71m_LV_A (SPAdes) (version 2) | ecosystem: Environmental > Aquatic > Marine > Oceanic | place...
TAATACTACTGTAACTGGTAATACTGTTGTAGGTGGTACATTAGATGTAACTGGTACAGTAGATGTAACTGGTAATACTACTGTAACTGGTAATACTGTTGTAGGTGGTACATTAGATGTAACTGGTAATACTACTGTAACTGGTAATGTTAAAGCAGCCACTTTTATGGTTGGTTCAGACACTGTTGTAAAAGGACGAGGAGCCTCAGTGGCAGACGCAGAATTAACTTCTACTCAACAAACCAGTGGTAATTTTGCTAATTTTGGTGATGTTACATCAAAATATAATGAGGCTCAAGCTGATATTGCCTCATTAAGAACAACAATAAATACATTATTAGCTAGATTAAGAGTACAAAATGGACATGGTTTAATTGCTGATCCTGATCCTTAAATATACAAAAGCAATCAATACAATTGAAATAATAGCTTAATTCTAGAAATAGTGTTTCTAATTCAGGATTTTTCATATTATTTTTTCTAAAAATCTACATAAGTTTTTTAGGTAAAATAAATTCTCACATAATATTAAATGAACAAAAATACATTCAATAACTTAAATACACATGAATACAATAGACAAAAACTAGACTATACTGTAAAAAATGGTAGAATAGATATATCAGGTCCACATAATAATAAAGAAAATCTCCCACTTTTTAGAGAAAAACCCCGTGTCTTAGATTCAATCAACAATCAAAATCTTTCCCACACATACGATGAAACTAAAGAACAACGTTTTTTCTTTTCAAAAGAAAATATTGATAATTTACAAAAACTACTGAAATATCATGTATGGCTTCAATCTGAAAAAACACATGTTATTTCTGAACAAAATGTTAATGAACTACTAATAATTATGAAATCTATTTATCTTCAATATGGCTCTAATTCAAATATTAATGTTATAGAACAAGTAAAAAAATTAAATGCTTTTGTTTTAGATTATTGCGTACCAAATATATTAATAAATATAGAAATGAGTAGATTATATAAAAAAAATGTAAGTAAAATACCTAAACCTATGGAATTACCAAAATATATTTCAAGAGCTGGCACAAGAACAAATCCCAATTATTTCATTTAAATTTTCTCAATCTATAATATATGGATACATTTACTAAAGTATTAATCATTGTATGTGTAATATTTTTAGGCGGTTATTATATTTATCAATATAGAAAATTTTTAAAAGAACAAGATAAATTAACCTGGCCAAGAATGTTAGCCGAGTGCCCCGATTATTGGGTAAAAGAAGGCAATAGCTGTAAAAATATGTTTAACATAGGTGACTGCCCAAAAGGTAAGGATGGACTTCCAGAAGTTCAAGGAACTGTAGATTTTAGTTCCGAAATGTATAAAGGTAAAAAAGGTAACTATAATAAATGTAGATGGGCTAAAAAATGTAATGCCCCTTGGGAAGGTATAGATAAATTATGTGCCGCATAAATTTATCTTAAAAATTGATTTATTTAAAGAAACTTTCATAATATATTATTATGAAAATTGCTATAATTGGAAAATTATGTTCAGGAAAATCAACTTGTGCCAAGTATCTTATAGATAAATATGACTATACTTGTTTATCATTTGGAGAGCCTGTCAAAAGATATGCTAAAGAAATTTTCGGTTTAGAAACAAAAAATCGAGTTATTATTCAAGATTTTGCCCAAAAAATTAAGGAAATTGATAATGATGTTTGGATTAAGTATCTTATAAGAAAATTAGATAATTTACAAACAGACAAAATTGTTATTGATGATCTTCGATTTCCTAATGAATATAATGCCCTTAAAAATAAAGGATTTATATTTATTAAATTAATTATATCTGAAGAAAAACAAAAAGAACGAATAATTAATACATATCCTGATTCTTTTAATACCCATATTGAAAGAACAAAAAATATATCAGAATCATATACAAATGTACTTAAAAGCGACTATGTTATTGATGTTACAAATATTGATAAAAATATGATCTTTGATTTTTTAGAAAATGTTATAAATTATAAACAAGATAATAAATAATTAAGGAAATAATACGAATTATTATTTAATGAAAGATTTACAATGGGTTGATAAATACAAACCTAAATCTATTAATGACGTTTTTGGTAATAAAAAAAATATAGAGTTGATACAAAAATGGATAAAGGTTTTTAATAATAATTCCTTGGCAGACGTTCTTTTCAAAAATGCGATTCTTATTTCAGGTCCACCAGGAATAGGTAAGACATCAATAGCACATATATTATTAAATGAATATAATTACGATACATTAGAATTTAATGCCTCTGAATTAAGAACATCTAAAATTATAAGTGAAAAATTAGAAAATATATTATCCGGAAATTCCATTAAAATGATGTTTAATAAAGACATAAAAACAGGAATTATATTAGATGAAATAGATGGAATAGAATCAAGAAAAGAATATTCTTCATCAGACATAATAGATTATATCAATTTTGGACAAAAAAAAACTAATAAAAAAAATAAAAAATCAAAAAAAGTTATAATTAACAAAAATCCTATCATATGTATATGTAATAATGTTAATAAAAGTATTAATCCTTTGTTACCATATGTAATACATATTAATTTTGAAAAACCTACAGATAATGATATATTTAGTCTATTATCTAAAATTAATAAAGAAGAAGATATAGGTCTTAGTGACATAATACTTAATATTATGATACCTTATTGTCAATCTGATTTTAGAAGAAGCATATATTTATTAGAACATCTACACTCTTTTAATAAAGAAGAAAAATTAAATACTAACAAAGTATTATCACTACTAAAAGAGGTAGGTTTTAAAGATATAGATTTAGGTCTATTTGAAGCTGTAAATAATGTTTTTTTAAATTATGACCAAAATATTGAACAGGTATTATCTAACTTTTATGCTGACCAAAATTTTGTACCTTTTTTAGTTCATGAAAATTTTATAGAATTTATAGATAGAAATACAAATAATACATATGAAGAAAAATTAGATTTATGTTTAGATTATTATGAAAATCTTACTAACTCCCAGGTTATCAAAAATAATCTATTTGGGAATTGGAACTTAATAGAACATGTAGGAATAAGTTCATGTGTTATTCCCAACAGTATACTAAAAAGAGCGAAGTTAAAGGATACACTTGTAATGAAAAATTTTGAAAAATCGGCACTAATATCAAAATATAATTACCGTTATTATAATCTAAAATCAATAAATCATATATGTAAAAAAATGGATATAGATATCAAAAATTTCCAAATTCTTGCTATATTTGTAGTATACTATATTTTTGTAGATAAAACCTATCTAGAACATCTAATCAAATATTTTAAAAAATTCAATATCATATTTAAGGAATTTGAAAAAATAATGAAGTTATCATCTATATTTGAAGAATATGCGAAAAAATACACAAAGAAAATGCAAAAAGAATTAAATATTATTTTTGATAAATTTTAATTTCCCGATTTATTTACCTATAAAATTAAAAAGTATAAGTTATATGTCTACACAATCCAATCCGATAGTAAATAAATTATACGATCTTTCTGAAAAAAGTGGAGAAATAGTGGGAAAGGCTATATCAGGTATACTAAACACAACTACATTTGTTGCTAATGTAAGTATAGATACACTTAAAAAAGGTAATAATAAATTAGTTGAAACCGTTTCTCCTACATATAATGTAACAAAAGATAAATTAAGTAAAAAGATAGGAGAGGTTGTTCCCGAAAAATATAAATCCTATTTTATTAAAGAAATTGAAGAAACTGAATTAAAAGAAACTTGTTCAGATAATTAAGAATATATAAATATTTTTACAAAATTCTATTTATATATTAATGGAAGTAGATAAGGAAAAAACTGGATATATGGAAAAAATTAAATTTGTTGTTAAGAAAAAGAAAAATATGACATACAATATACAAGCAGTTGCTAAAATGTTAGGATTACCTAATAAAGAAAGCTACGATAATCAATGTAGATTAATTATAAGTTTCTTAGAATCAAAAAGAACAGAAAATATTGTAATAGATAAATTATTAAATGAAGTATCGGGTAGTAAAGATTTATGTGATATATTAGTTAAATCTCTTTATGAATTATTTAGCCCAGAGGATTTTCCCAAAAAATCACCTATACAAATAAGCGAAAAAAAATATAAAGAACTTATACAAAAGAAAAAGGATGGAAGTATAGAAGTAGGCGAAGAGTTAGTATTGGATGAGGCTTTAAATTGTAAATATTGTCATTGTGTTAAAAAACTATATTTACAAAATAAGTTTAATAAATTTATTAATAATACAGAACCTAAATATAATCCATATGCTATTTGTTTATCATCTATCTATAAAAATAGAGATATAGATGTTCCCTCAAAAATATCCTATAAATGTAGAGATAAATATACATGGTATAGTAAGAATTAAAATATCAATATAAATTAATATGATTGAGGAAGTTGATGAAAAAGAATCTAAATATGATTATTATGGATTTTCTAATCAATATAAATATGATAGAACAAAAGATTATCCAGTATTTAAACCTAAAATGCCAACTGCCAAAGTATTTTTTATATCAGTAGCTTCTCTAATAGCTATATTTTGGTTAGTAGCATCGTGTATAAGTGGGTATTATGCTTGGACAGAATTTCCTGGAGATCCAACATGGGTTAAATTTATACGACTCTATGTAGCTGTTTTATTTTCTCCAATTTATTTATTCTATATTTTTATGAAAACAACAGTCTTTAAAGAAACATAATCTCATTTATATATATATGAATAATTTAGAAAATTTTTATGTTTTATCTGAAGAGACAGCCGATGATAATATAACTGAAGAAGAAATAACATATGCTGAAGATATAGTTCCACAAGAAATCATTCCCACTATAGAGGAAGAGGTAACTACAGAAGAAGAAGAAGTAATTCCAGAAGAAGAAGAAGAAATCCCTGAAGAAGAGGTTGTTGACGAAGAAGAAAAAGAAGAAAAATTTGTTGAAGATTTATTGAAAGCTTTATTTCCAAAAAATTGGGTATCCAGATTAATATTATTTATTTTTAGAATGGTAGCCTCCGTTTATGCTATAAATTTGGCACTTAAGTGTAGTTCTGATAACACTATCTTTATAAAAATAATTAGCGTACTATTTGCTGCTGTTTTTACGGAATTTTTTCTTATAAGCCATGCTTATTTTAGTTTTTTAGGAAAACTTAAATGTTAAATATTAAAATAAATAAATCATTTTATCTAGTTTAATAATCTTTTACTATTATAAATGAGTAGTTTTAACGAAAATTTTAGTACTCCAGAAGAAGAGATAGTTGAAGAAGAAAAATTTGTTAAAGATTTAATGAAAGCTTTATTTCCAAAAAATTGGGTATCTAGAGTTATATTATTTATTTTAAGAATGTCAGCCTCTGTTTATGCTGTAAATTTAGCACTTAAATGTAGTTCAGATAACACAACTATAATGAAAATAGTTAGTGTATTATTTGCTGCCATATTTACTGAAATCTTTCTTATGGGACATGCTTACTTTAGTTTTATAGGAAAACTTAAATGCTAAAATATTTAAATAAATAAAATGATTTTATTTAGTTAAATAATGTTATACTATAATAAATGAATAGTTTTAATGAAAATTTTAGTGATAAGAATAAGGCATTAGATCAACATTCTAAAGAATATAAAGAGTTTAATGTAAAAAAAAATTGGTCACACTGGTTACAAGTGACAACACTCTGTATTATTAAATTTTTGATTACAGCAATTGCTGCTTGGTTATTTTGGGAATGTAATGCTAAATCTAATTTAATATTAAGAGTATTAATGTTAGGTATTGTAATAAGTTTTCCTGAGTTTTATATTTTATATTACGCAATTTATAGAACGTATTTAGGTAATAAATGTCCTATTTAAAAACTTATTTTACAAAATAATCATTATATTTATTGATATTCGTTTAAAAATATTATTAAATATAATAGAATATATATATGTCAGATACAGAAGAAAGAGTGAATAATGAAACTCAAGAAGAACAACAAGCCCCTGTTCAAAGAACAGTTTCAGCTAATACTATTTTATTAAGTGCTGTTGAAGTAGCATTATCAAGAGGTGCCTTTAGAATGAATGAAATGGATCTTATAACAAGAGCATATAATATCATTAGAGCCGAAGAAAATCAAAGACAACTTCTTGCTCAACAAGCTGCTCAAGAAAATGCCCAAGAACAATCAAATGAATCTGATTAAATTATTTTATTATTAAGTGATTAGTTTAATAATAATTTAAAGAAAGATAATATATATATACTAAATGTCAAATAATGTACATGATAGATTGGTTAATCTATTAAGAGAATTATCTGATATTAATGAAATTAGAAGTAATACAAGTAATAATACATATAATATAAATTTTTATGAAAATTACTATAATAACTCTGATTTAAGAAATTTTAGAGAAGGTAATAGAAATGATACTAATATAGAAAATACTAATCTTGAAGATACAAATATATCATTTTTATCAAGCTCTAACAGAAATAATAATACTAACAATGACGAAAATGTTAGAAATAGTAGTGAAAGTAATAGACCGTATACCGATAATCAAACAAGTATGGATAATATTCAGAGAGTCACAACGCATATTATCCCTTTAACTGGTATTAACAGAACAGGAGAATTCATGAATAATGAAAACTTAACTAATGAAATATCAAACATAATATCTAGTAATATACGAGATATAATAAGAAACAGAGGTAATCTTGATACCAATATAAGCATACCCCCTATAACAAGTAATATTTCAGAATTAAGGGGTATTTCAACTTTAGTAAATTTAAATTTAGGTGTAAATAATGAAGAAGAACATCCTTTACCTATTAATATTTTAACAGAAAAGACTGAAGTGTTTATTATAGATGATAATTTAGCAGATGAAACTAAATGTCCTATTTGTAATGAAAAATATGAAGTTAATAGTATTTGTAGAAAAAACAAATTATGTGGGCATTTTTTTCACTTAAATTGTATTGACCAATGGTATAGCGAAAAAAATATATGTCCAGAATGTAATCAAAAAATAGAATAAATATCTCTTATTATAATAAATGGATTTTGTTCTTATTTTCCTTTTGTTAGTTATTTTTATTGCGTCTATATATTTTGATGACGGAGAAAAGTTTCTTTCATACATGAGACCTATTCATGCGTTACCCTATAGTAAATCTAGATATTATAGAAGAGACTATGTTCCATTAGTAGTATTACCACCTGGTTATACAGATATTAATTTAACACATAAAAATAGTAAAACAGGAATACCTATTATAAATAGTAATGACTATTGTTCAGAAAATCCTCACTGTTATCCATGTCCTAATTGGAAATATATAGGACACCCTATGTGTTCTGGATTTAGTAATAAAAATAAAAAATAAATAATCTATATTTTGTTTATTTTTTATTTATGAGGAATAGTTCTAAAAAATGATGTTATTTCTTTATTTCTTAATCTTTTGTTTTCTAATCTTCTTAATGTATCAGAAAATATTATTTTTGCCGCTTCCTTTCTTTTTGCCTCTAACATTAACTTTATAGCCTCATTAATTGTTTTTCCATCAGCTAATTTTTTATTATATATATTGTTAAATTCTTGTATATTTCCAGTAAATCCATTTAAAGTTTCAAGAGTTAATCCAAATATTTGTGAAACAGGCTTCATTATCTGATTTGTTATATAAAACTCATAATCTGGAGATAAATTATTTTCTCTCACATATGCTGGAGTTTCTACCTTATCACCCTGTAATAAGTTTTTCTTATTTTTAAGATGTGATGTATCTATATACATAAATGCTATTCTATCATTTACTTGTGGCTTATTTCCAGGGTCTCTTTCAGCCATTCTATCAGCAAGTACCTTATGAGCAATTCTATCCGGGTCTTTATAATATGATGATAGAGTTTTTGTTATAATTAAGGTTTCAAGTGGATAATCACCATTAATTAATTTAATTAAAGATTTTCTTAAAAATGTACACGCTTTATCTATATTTCCCTCTTTCATTATTATATCAATAATTCCCCCATAAATGACCTTTACAATAGGAGCATTATCTCTTCTTTTTAAGACAATACCCATACTTTTTAAATAGTATTTATCTGGATCATCCTCATATAGATTTCCAACATATCTCTTTTTACTCAACAATAGAAATGGATCAAAGGTTTTTTCATATTCTAATACTTGAGGTGCTTTCAATATATTTTTCTGAATTTGTTGGTCAGTTTGAATAGCCAATTCTATACTTCTTTTTCTGGCGGCTCTCCCAGAAAGTTTATTTCCCTTACCATCTATACATTGGTATTTTACAAATACAGAATCAGTATTTTTTACTATAAGAGGAAAACCAGAATTAAAATTACCTGTAACCGTTTCAATATCATAGACATAATCCGTATATGATTTTTTAATTAAATTGATTTTCTTCACACTATTTTCAGGTATTCTGAATTTATTTGAAGAACACATCAATCTAAATATATCTGGTTTATCATTTCTAATACTTAGAGATACATTTAAACCTATAGAACGAGCTATATAGAATAACATAGCAGAACCTATTTTTCCTTTATTTGACATTCTAATACTTTTACTCTTTTCTCCAGGACATTTAGCTCCATCAGCCATATAATAACCAGCTAAAAAAGCATATTTTTCACTATAAGAACCATTAATAATATTGTTTGGAACAATTTTATATTTGTTTTTGTTATAGAATAAAGGTCTGTATATATCCACATATTTCTTAATTTGTTTTGTTGGAACTATTTTATATACACCGCTACTTTCTATAGTATCAAGTATTCTAAACTCATCTTTATATATTTCATTTAATAGTGATTGAAGAATTACACAATTTTCTATATTATTATTATTTAATCCCCAACTATATTTTAATCCAGAAGGGCATCGATATTTTCCACATGAACCATCACCATAAAAGAAGCCATATATAAATGCTTCTTTTTCTCTTAAATCTTGTTCTCCAAATGTATTAATATAATTAAGCAATTCAGTTAATTTATGAGTTTCTTTTTTAAAAGTAGGATAATTATGTAATAAGGCTGTCCCTATTTTTAAATCGGTTGGTTTTATAATTTCAGAATTTATATCTAATAAACTATGATCTTCTGTTACATCGACAATTCCAGTATGAGTATTAACTCGATAAATATCCTTTACCGTTTTATGTCTAATAACCCTATTTATATTACTCCATCCGTTTGATGTATAAATTTTATATTTTGAAACATCTGATTGTTCTTTATCATATCTATTATTATCTTCTGGTTTAAATAAATCATAAGGTCTCCAATTTTCATAAATCTCGTCTATTTGTTTAAATTCTATATTATTTGTTTCTTTATTTAATAAAAGTAAAGGAGTATCACCAGTAACACTATCTCCATACACTACTTCATTTTGTAAATATACCGTTTCTCCATTATCTAAAACTTGTGGATAATTTTTGGAATCCTCCGCATACTCTTGTGCTAATACTAGTCTATCACGACCAGTAGCAGTAGTTGATGCCGCTATCTCTTTATAATATATGTCACTTGTTTTAGCACCCAATTGTCCATAAAGTGAATTAGCAGTCACCTTAAAAGCTAATTGTTGACCATCAAATACACTTTGTTGAAATATTGTATATGTTTCCTCATTACTCTCTATTTCTTTATCTGAAAGATCTACTACGGTAGGATTACTTAATATTTCAGGACTATCTAATTTAATTATATTTTTTTTGGCATCATAAAGACCTATATATTTCTCACCACATTTAGTTTTAATAGTTCTATACTTTATTTTAAGTCTTGTTGTTTTTCTAGCATTCAGCAAATATCTTAAAATCTGGGGAATAATGCCCTTTCTATTATCCTCATACTGTACAAATCTTACTGTTTTAATTCCAACCTTTATTTTGCTTTTAACTGCTCCTGCTGGAGTAAATATAGTATTAAATCTATCATAATTTACATCAATATGGCTATAACCTAATTTTTTTAATTCTTCCGCACCAGTTTCCCCAAGATATTTTTCATCTTGAACTATTGTTTCATGTGATAAATTACGCTCAATCATAGATGAAGGATATAGTGAAGCATAATCTAAAACAGATACAGGATCATCAATATAAATACCTGGTTGGGGATTTAATACTACAGCACCCTCATATCCCTCCTTATCAAAGGTGTCTTTGTATAGATATGGCAATAAATAATTTTTATCCTTTAGAAAATATGATACTAAACTTAAAATCTTAACACCCTGACCTCTATGAATAATCCAGGCAAGAGGATTAAGACAAACATTTGCCATACCAATTGAATTTGTTAAAAGTTCTAATTTTAATAGTAATTCAATACAAAGAATTACGTCCATCATACAATAATATGCTAATATTGCTCTGTCTTTACTAGTTCCCTTTTGTAATCTAAAAATATCTTGTGGAGAAACATCGTCTTTTCCTAAACACCAACTATAATTATTTGGATTCTCTATTTCTATTATACCATTAACCTTAAAACTCTTGTTATCTATATCTATACTACTTATCTGGAATTTTTTCCCATCCATGTACTTATTTTCAAGATATCCATCCATTTCACTTAAAACAATATAGTTTCCGATATTAAGTCCTCTAAGACCATCTGTCTTTATAATACTGTTTTCGTCTTCAATTGTTATGCCTTTTACTTTACCATTTATAAAATTCGCTGAAACACTATCTAATTTATATGAACCCAAATTATATCCTTTTTGAATTAAAGGCAATAAATCCATTTGAATACGTCCAGGTAAATCTACATATTCCTTTTTCACTAATTCATTAGTTGGACTTTTAACCATTTTTTCTTTTATTTCAGATTTAAAATCCTTAATTCTTGATAATTTGTTAAAAATATCATCCACGCCTAGTTCCTTTGCTCTTTTAAATAACCAAGGAGTATCAAAACCATCAATATTATATCCAGTTATGATTTCAGGGTCTTCTTCTAAAATTATATCACGAAAGTTTTTTAGTAGAGCAGCTTCATTTTTAAATGAAAATACTTCAGCATTTGATATCTTTTTACAAGTACCTAATGTAAGCATAACATTTCTATAGGGTGTTTTTGTTCCATATTTCAAAAAACTCATACCTATTTGTATTGTTTTATCACCCTCTACTTGTTCAAAGCTATCGTCAAGTATCTTAGTTATTTTATTAATACACCGAGTAAAATGTCTTTTTTTTTCAATAGAGTTTGTATTTGTACTAATAGTTAACGAACTTGCTATTTTTTTAGAGGCAATTTTTAATTGATTTTCTGTAGGATTTCTGTTTGTTTTAGTAAAAACCTTATTTATTTCATTTTTTTCATCTCCATCTTCAAATGCTGCTTTAATTCTTACATAAGCAAATTCCTCTCTATTATCAAGAATGTTATTAATTTCTTTAATTTTGTCTTTATTTTCTTTAGATGCTTCTTCTAATAACTTTTTACGAATATTATCATATTTCATATAGTTATTGTATATTTCTCTTGATAATTTTGTATAATCCTTAATTGGAAGTGGAAAGTCACCATGAGAAGAGTCACACTCTATATCATAAGCCATTATTCTTATTTTAGAATTATCATTATCATCAACATGTTTAACACTTGTCCACTTTGGAACTGTTAAAGAATAATGCGTTGTATATTTATTTTCTTCATTTTCTTCGTAATTATTACTGTTTATTTTAATCCAACCTGCCGTTTTAATATTTCTATGATGTACAAATTTTAAAAGAGGATCTATATTATTTTCATAAAGGTCATAATATATAGACTTTTCACAAATTCCAGATATAAATAATTTTTTTGGTGTTCTTTTTGTCTTTTTAGTAAATTCATTATATTCTTTATTTTGAAATATACCTACAGCAGATTGCATAGCACTTGTATTTGTAAAGACTAATCTCATAAATTTATATTCCTTATTATTGTCAAAATCTCTAAAACTATGCTTAGATAACAATTTTATACTTTTTAAAGCACTTTTATGCTTAAACCATAAATTTCTTTTAACATATTGTTCCATGATTTTACAGTGATATTTATCACAATTATCAGGAACTCTAACGTAAAAGTAAGGTGTAAAACCATTTACTTCGATTGTATACGTTTTTTCTTTACTATCCTTAGCAAACAATAGTATTTTGTATTCCTGTTCGTTTAGATTTTTTTTTCCATCATAACTATCATCACTATCATAACTATCCATTTCACTTTCATCTTCACTTTCACTATTATTATGACTAAAGGTTTCTCTTTTGTCATAATTATCTGTATACCAATCAATAATTTGGACAATAATATCTCCTTTTAATCCCATAAGAGGTATTTTTTATATATACGATAACTTTAATTAAAAATCAATTTTTATAATTTTCGTGTTTTTTTATTTTTTTTTCTCAAAAGATAATAACTATGAACGAATTTATTGCGGTTATTATAATAGTTATTTTGGTTCTGTGTTTCTTTATACATTATGAATCACAATATTCTGAATTAACCTATGTAGTATCAAGTATTGATGGTGAATCATATCTTGTTAGAAATAGAGAAGATAAACAACGTGCATGTGATTTACTTGCTACAATAAAGAAAAATCTAAATAGTATAGTTAAGTATTTAGAAAAAAATAATATTAGTGATCCAAAAGTTAAAAGACTTGTATCTAAATACAGACCACAAAATATATCTGAATCAATTCCTAATACCAATTATACATCATATTCAGTAAATAAGGGAGAAAAGATAGTGTTTTGTATAAGAGAAAAAAAGACACATGAATTAGTAGATATTAATACTATGATGTTTGTAGCTATTCATGAATTAGCACATGTTATGACTAAATCTATAGGTCATACTGAAGAATTTTGGGATAATATGAGATATCTATTGAAAAAGGGTATTAAATTAGGTATTTATAAAGAAGAAAATTATAAAGATAATCCCAAACCATATTGTGGTACTCAAATAACAGACAGTCCTTTATAACTATTTAAATAAAATTGGTATAATTTTAATTAAATAATATTAAATTATATTATATGAAATATTCTATAGATGCTGTTATGAATAAAAGTGTAGATTATAAAGGTAAACAGCTCCAACCTTTACTGGAATACAAAAAAAATTTAAATAAACTGGATATCATGACTTTAGAACAGTATTTAAATGATTATAATCCTAATACAGATATATTTTCTCTTAATGATTTAGTAAATAAATTAGGGAATAATTGTACCGTTTATAACAAACAATTTCCATCAGGTGTACCTCAAGTTGGTCCTGATTATATAAAAGAAAAAATAAGTAGACATTATACTGAATATACATCTAAGATTAAAAAACCTGAAAATAGAAAATATAAGATATACTTTGCGGTTGATAACAGTGTTAGAGATAGTTATGCTAACGAAGAAATAAAAGAAAAAATAAAAAAAAGAAATAATAAAAAAAGACAAAAATTAATCAAGAGATATTCGTATAGGAATCCTCTTAATAGAATACATGGTTTTATAGTAATAGATGATAAACCTTGCTTTTGTAAAAAACAGAGTGATAAATTCTTAAGTATTAATATAATTTGTGCTAATCCTTTTGCCTCAAAGGCTGGAATAAAAGCAGTTGGAAGTTATCTCTTAATGTTTATTTTCATGTTTGCCTATCATTATAAATTCCATAAAATTATATTAGAAGTAACTAACGACATAGCAGGTATACCCGACGATTTAAGTGATGAAGAAGATTCCGATGAAGAAGATTCAGATGACGAAGATTCAGATGAAGAAGATTCCGATGAAGAAGATTCTGACGATGAAGACCCAGAATGTTGTGATGTTAGAATAGATAACAATATGTTTTGTGAAGA